>Ga0181520_10000078_pt1 | contig 184689 bp, 137 predicted proteins | sample PEATcosm2014_Bin_29_FD_132451 | JGI IMG/M metagenome (GOLD analysis project Ga0181520, IMG submission 132451) | Peatland microbial communities from MTU Mesocosm Facility, Houghton, MI, USA - PEATcosm2014_Bin02_30_metaG | ecosystem: Environmental > Terrestrial > Soil > Wetlands > Peat | place...
GAACTTGCGATGGTTATCCCATCCCAATGCACATGGATTCATGGCTGCCTCCTGGGGTCGAGATTGAGGGGTCTCAACCACCCAATCTAGCCCCGGCGAGGCAGCGTTTCATCCCATTACACGACCATGCTAAGGTGGCGATTTCTACTGGGTACGGCACTCATCGCGGGCATGATCGGGCTCTGCTGGCTCGACGCTTGCGCTGCGACGCCGGGCATCTGGTTGCTGCCGCTGGCACTGGCCGCCACCGTGCTGGCCACCCACGAACTGCTTGATCTGCTGGCCGCCGGCGGCATGCGGCCCACACGTTGGGTGGTCTACCTGATGAACGTTCTGTTGGTCACGTCTCCCTGGATGTTGGCCTCCGAGCATCTCCAGCGCTTCTTCATCCCGGACCTGCTGCTGAATATCGGCGTGCCGGTGTTGGTGATCTTCATTGCCGAGATGTGCCGCTATCAGAAGCCGGGAGGGAGCACCGCCAACGTCGCGGCCGGCATTCTGGCCCTGGTCTACGTGGGGATGCTGCTGCGGCTGGCCGTCTCGCTTCGGCTCGGCTGGGGCATGGGGGCACTGGCCTCGTGGATCATCGTCGTGAAGATGGGCGACATCGGGGCCTACACCGTCGGACGTCTCGTGGGCCGTCACAAGATGGCCCCGGCCATTAGTCCGGGCAAGACGATCGAGGGTGCCGCGGGGGCCTTGCTCTTCGCGTGTCTGGCATCCTGGGCGACTTTTTCCTGGCTGGCCATGCCCGAGTTTCGTTGGTTGGTCCCGCCGGAATCGATCGAGGGGCCATCCCCCTGGTGGGGGTGGCTTGCCTTCGGTTTGCTGATGGGCGTCACCGGCATGGTCGGCGATCTGGCCGAATCGCTCCTCAAACGTGACGTCGGCCGGAAGGATTCGAGCGACTGGCTCCCCGGCTTCGGCGGCGTGCTGGACATCCTCGATTCGCTGCTTCTCTCCGCCCCCTTTGCGTGCTTCTGCTGGGCGTCCGGATTGGTCGGATAATGACCAGTCCGCGGGGGGGTGACACGCGGCGGGCAAGCCCGCCCGCTACACGCCGCTGCCTTCCGGTGGCCCACCAACCGCGATGGCCCGGCAGCCTGGCATCGATTATGATATACTGTTTGGAGACATTGAGGGCCGGGCGGTGCCGACGAAGCCCCGGTGCAAATCGGGATGATGGAATCAACTATTTCGGTCGTTAGCTCGGAAGCGCTACTGACCCTATTCGGCGCCTGTGACCAACACGTGCGACGCATCCGCAACGCTTTGGGTGTCAGTATTACCGCGCGCGACGATCACATTCACATTGCCGGTCCGGAGTCGGCGGTCGCTTCGGCCACTGCGGTTCTTGAGCAGCTTCAGACTTGTGCCGCGCAACTGGGCACGCTCGCGCCGGACGACGTGACGCGGGTGCTGGCGGGGATGAAGAACGGCGAAGCCCCGGCCGAGCCGTCGACGATCGACATTTTCCGGGCCGGGCGGCAGATCCGCCCCAAGAGCCCCGGCCAGGCCCGCTATGTGGAGGCCATTCGCCGCAGCGACATCGTCCTCTGTTACGGGCCGGCCGGCACCGGCAAGACCTTCCTGGCCGTGGCCGCAGCCGTGGCCGCCCTGAAGGGGCAGTCGATCCGCAAGATCGTGTTGGTTCGGCCCGCTGTCGAGGCCGGCGAGAGCCTGGGCTTTTTGCCGGGCGATTTGCAGGCCAAGATCAACCCCTACCTGCGGCCGCTGTTGGACGCCCTGCACGAAATGATGGATCACGACCTGATCGCCCGCTATACGGAAGAGGACCTGATCGAGGTCATTCCGTTGGCCTATATGCGGGGGCGCACGCTCAACGAGGCCTTCATCATCCTGGACGAGGCCCAGAATACCACCGTCGCGCAGATGAAGATGTTCCTCACCCGCATGGGAAGCGGCTCGAAAATCGTGGTTTCCGGCGACGTGACGCAGATCGACCTGCCGCCGAAATCCAAGAGCGGGCTGATCGACGCCCTGGACCGGCTGCGGGGCATCGAGGGCATCGCCGCGGTCAAGCTCGCGGCCAGCGACATCGTACGCCATCCGTTGGTGCAGCGGATCGTGAGCGCCTACGAGGAACCTTCGAAGAAGCAACGCTAGAGAACACGCGGTCATCATGGCTTTCGGTTCGCGAAAACGCAAACGCATCGATCGCTTGGCCTCGCTGGAACTGCCCCCTGGGCAGTGGGAGCGGGCATGGACCGGCCTGCGCCGCCGCGACGTGCTGGGGCGGATCGCCCTGGCGCTGCTGGCGGCCATCACCGTCAGCGTCCTGATCCGCGGCTGGGAACCGCCCTTTCCCTATCGTACGGGCCAGACGCCGTTGCGCGACATCGTGGCTTCGGTCGCCTTCACGAAGACCGATCCCGTGGCCACGCAGACCGCCCAGCAGCGGGCCCGCGACCAGACACGCCACGTCTACGTCCAGGACGCCAAGCCGTTGGTGCAATTGCGGGCCAAGCTGCGGAACACGCTGGTCGAGCTGACCGCCGTAGCGACGCTGGACAAACTGGATCCGAAGGTCTGGAAGGAGTTTCAAGTGCCGCCGGCCGAAGGAACGCCGCTCGGCGTGAAACTGCTCAGTGCTCAGCAGCAGGCGGAGCAATTCAGCAAGTTTCGCGCCGCGCTCACGCCGCAAGACCGTTTGGATCGGGTGGAGAAAGCCGTGGCCGAGGTTTTCGCTCCCTTCGAAGAGCGCGGGCTGTTGAACAAGCTGGATTCCAAGCTCGGCCCGGGAAACCAGGAAGAGATCATCGCCTATCCGTTGGGCCACCCGAAAACCACTTGCGTGCTTCACGTCAGCGACGTACTGATCGGCGATGGGACGGCCATTCGCGACAGCCTGCGCCGCGATCCCGATCTTTCCGGCGTGGCCGATCACTTGTTCGCCTGGCTGCTGCCCCGGTTCCGGCCCACGTTGAGCTTGGACGATCAACTCACCAAAGAGTCGATCGATAAGGCCGCTCGTGCCGTCAACGAGGTCGTGGCCAGTTACTCGCCGGGGCAAGTTTTGGCGAAGGCGGGCGATTTGCTGGGGCCCGAGCAAATCGACCTGCTCCGCCTGGAATATGCCGCGGCGATGGGCCAACGGGCCACGGCCCGGGTGATCGGCCGGGGCGTGGCCATGACCAGCTTGATCTTTGTGGCCTTTTTGCTGTGTGGCGTCCACATGCGCTATCGCCAGCGCGGACCATTGGCCAGCCTGACACGGCTGATCGTGTTGCTGCTGCTGGCCATCGTCACGGTGGCATTGGCGCGCTGGGCCGCCAACGACGCGTGGCGTGCCGAGATCGTCCCCGTGCTCCTGTTCGGCATGACCATGGCCATCGTCTATCGCCAGGAGCTCGCCTTGCTCTTGGCCGGCGTGGTCGCCATGGCGGTAGCCATGACGGTCGGGCATGGACTGCGAGAGTTTCTGCTGCTGTTGGGCGTGACCATGGCCGCCGTGCTGAGCCTGGGACGCATCCGCAGCCGCAGCAAGCTCATCCACGTCGGACTGTTCGCCGGCGTGGTTGCCACGCTGCTCTACGTGGTCATGAGCATGATCGAGGACCAGCCGCTGGGGTTCTCGCTCCTCAAGAGTGCCTTCCGCAACGGCCTGTGGGCCGTGGCGGCCGGCTTCATCATGACCGGCCTGCTCCCCTTCATCGAAAACCTCTTCGGCGTGCTGACCGACCTGAGCCTGCTCGAGCTGGGCGACGTGGCGCATCCGCTGCTGCAAGAGCTCGTCCGCCGCGCGCCGAGCACTTATAACCACTCGGTCACGGTGGGCTCGATCGCCGAGGCCGCCACCGAGAGCATCGACGCCCGTGGCCTGCTGGTCCGCGTGGGGGCCTATTTCCATGACATCGGCAAGATGCTCAAGCCGGGCTATTTCATCGAGAACCAGGGCCCCGACGACAACCGCCACGAGACGCTCGTGCCCGCCATGAGCACGCTGGTGATCATCGCCCACATCAAGGACGGCGCCGACCTGGCCCGGCAGCACCGCCTGCCGCAGCCGATCGTCGACCTGATCGCCCAGCACCACGGCACGACGCGGGTGGAGTTCTTCTACGACCGGGCCACCGAGCAGCAGCAGTCCGATCCCAACGGCGGCGAAGTCGACGAAAGCGCGTTCCGCTACCCGGGCCCCAAGCCGCAGACGAAAGAAGCGGCCGTGCTCATGCTGGCCGACGCCGTGGAGAGTGCCAGCCGCACGCTGGTCGATCCCACGCCCGCGCGCATCGAAAGCCTCGTCCGCGGCCTGGCCGAAACCCGCCTGCACGACGGCCAATTCGACGAAAGCGGACTGACGCTCCGGGAACTCCACACCATCGAAAAAAGCATGGTGATGTCGCTCATCTCGATTTATCACGGGCGGATCAAGTATCCCGAGCAAAGAACCGCTTGAGACCGACGCTCAGTGATCGAATGATTACCGTTGTTGGGGCGGCAGTTGCACTGCCGCTCCCCAGTCGTGGGAAGACACACGGGTGGCAGTGTAACTGCCACCCCAACAGATATGATTACCGTTACCATCGCCAATCGTCAGCGGAAACTGCCGGTCGATCGCCGGCGGCTGCGGCGGGCCGTTGTGCAGATTGTCCGTGACGCGGAAATCGCCGCCGCCAGCATCAGCCTGGCCATCGTCGACGACCCGACCATCGCCCGGCTGCACGAGCAGTTCTTGGCAGATCCCGATCCGACCGACGTGCTCAGTTTCGTGCTGGAGTCTTCGGCCGAGATACTCGAAGGCGAAGTGGTCGCCAGCGCCGATACGGCCCGGGCGTGCGCGCCGCGCTACGGCTGCACGCCGGCCGAGGAGTTGTTGCGCTACGTCATCCACGGCACGTTGCACCTGGTCGGCTATGACGACACGACGCCGCGAAAGCGAGCCGTCATGCGAAAACGAGAGAAACAGTATATGGTGGAGTGATACGTCGCCATGCCCTCGGAAAAAGCCCAGGCCATCGTCATCCGCAGCGTGGAGTTTAGCGAGACGAGTCTCGTGGTGACGCTTTTCACGCGGGAGTTTGGTAAGCTGGGGGCTTTGGCGAAGGGGGCAAGACGCCTCAAGAGCCCCTTCGAGTCTGCTCTTGACCTACTGGCCCTTTGTCGAATAGTCTTCCTCCACAAATCGTCAGACGCCCTGGACTTGCTGACGGAGGCCAAGCTCCTGCGACGGTTTCGGCCGGCCGGGCACGACCTGCGGGGACTGTATGCCGGTTACTACGTTGCCGAGTTGCTGGGCGCCCTGACGGACGAAGATGATCCTCATCCGGAACTTTTCGATTTGGCCGACGAAACCCTCGCCGCCCTCAGTGCCGGCGAGCCGGTCGCCAAGAGAATCGCGCGTTTCGAGTTGGGTGCGCTCCGGCTGTTGGGCCATATGCCGTCGCTGGATACCTGTGTCGAGTGCGGCGCCCCGGTGGCTCCGGCGGGCCGCGTGGCCTTCGGGCAACTCGACGGCGGCGTGTTGTGCCCGGCGTGTCGCGGAGGAAAGAAAGAAGTGGTGATCGTCAGTGCGGGCGTGTTGCGGGCGATGGCCCAATTGGCCGACCCCGACGGCCGCGCCTGGCAACGACTGGAGATCGATGGCCGGAGTCTCGGCGAGATGCGCGGATTGCTGAACCGTTACTTCAGCCATTTGTTGGGCCGGAAACCACGCATGCACGAATACCTGGGAGTGCTCGGGAACTAATTTCAACCGCGGACAAGGAAGTCCCGCATGTCGACTGAGGGAAGGCGACTTCGACGGATAGCGGCTTGCGCCCTGCTCACGGTGGGCGGCTGCGCCAGCGTTCCGCCTCCCCCGCCAGGCGTGCAGCCTCCTCCGCAGACCGAGAGCAACGAACACGAAGGATGGCTGTACAATGCGTTGACGGGTCAAAAGACGCCCGCCAAGCCGGCTCCGGCCCCGGCCAACGTGCCGCCTGCCGCCGGCGCGCGCCCGCTGGCCGCCGGCGCCCCGGCCGCCGCCGCGTCGGGCGTGACGCCCGCTTCGTACAACGCTCCCGCTTCGCCCGACGGGGCGGGGCCGCTCGTTCCCGGGCCGGCGAGCCCCTGGTCGTCGCGGGTGGGCGCGCCACCGTCGGCAGATCCCGCGCTCGGCATGGCGCCGAACGCTCCGCCCGGTCCGCCGCCGGCGATTCCCGCCGAGCTGCCCGCGCCGCCGCCGGGCTCCGTCAGCGCCGCCGACGCCAAGAAGGAAGACGAAAAGAAGACCGGCTTCGAATGGTCCGACCTGGCGCCGGAAAACGTGTACAAGAACTTCCGGGCGGCCATCGGTTATGGCCCCGACGAGAAGATCGCCCGGGCGGCCATGCAGGAAGGCTATGCCCTGTTCCGCGACAAGAAGTACAAGGAGGCGGGAGCCAAGTTTGCCATGGCCGCCGACCGCTGGCCCGACACGCCGCTGGAGGAGGACGCCCTGTTCCTGGAGGGCGAGAGCGAATTCTTCTCCGACCAGTATCCGAAGGCCCACGACACTTACGGCGGCCTATTGAAGAAGTACACGAATACGCGGCACCTCGACGTCGTGGTCCGCCGCCAGTTTGCCTTGGGCATTTATTGGGAGCAGTTGTACGATGCCAACCCGACCTGGCCCACCACGCCCAATCTGAGCGACGGCAGCAAGCCCATGTTCGATACCTTCGGCTACGCCATTCAAGCCTACGAGCGGGTGCGCTTGTACGATCCCACCGGGCCCTTGGCCCCGCTCAGCTTGCTGGTCTTGGGCAACGCCTATTTCCGCCACGGCCAGTACGAGAACGCGGCCTACAATTACGATCTGCTGATGAAGGAGTATCCCAACAGCGAGCACCAGTTGCGCGCCCATCTGTTGGGGCTCCAATCGAAAATGCGCATCTATCAAGGCACCTTGTATCCCAGCATCCCGCTGAACGAGGCCAAGAAGATCGCCGATCGAACGGTAACCCAGTTCGGCGACAAGCTGGGGCCCGAGCGGGAACGGGTGTTGCGGGCCCGGGCGCAGATCCTCGAAGAAAAAGCCAATCGCGAGTTCGTGCTCGGCCAGTACTACGAGCAACACAAATACTACGGCGCCGCGCGGATGTATTATCAAAACGCGATCAAGGAATATCCCGGCACGGAGAAGGCCAAGGAGGCCCAGACGCGGATAGAAGCGATCCGCAACGAGCCGGACGTGCCCCCCAATTATTTCAAGTGGCTAACGGGAATGTTCGGGTCGAAAAAAGAGTAGGCAACGACCATGACGTGTTTTGGCTGGTCGGCAACGGTATCCAGGAATCGCAAAAGTCATGCGGCGGATTGACGGCTGCACACTGCTCTTGCTCGGCGTGTTGTCCGGTTGTGCCGGCTACCAGATCGGCAACCAATCGCTCTATCCGCCCGACATCCACACGGTGTACGTGCCGATGTTCGAATCGAAGAGCTTCCGCCGCGACCTGGGCGAGCGGCTCACCGAGGCCGTGGCCAAGGAAATCGAGTTGAAAACGCCGTTCAAGGTCGTCAGCGATCCGAACGCCGACAGCGTGCTGACCGGCCGGATCATCGACGAAGGGAAGTCCGTCCTGGTGCCCGATCTGACCGGCGACCCCCGCGAGCTCCAGGTCCGCATGAAAGTCCAGGTGAGCTGGTGCGATCGCAAGGGGCGCATGCTGCGCGACGTCAAGTCGGTGCCTCTGCCTTCGGAGTTTACCGACGTCAACGCCACGGCGAACGTCGTGCCCGAGGTCGGCCAGTCGATCGCCTCGCAGCAGCAGGAGGCCATTTGCCGGCTGGCCCAGCAGATCGTCGGATTGATGGAAAAGCCGTGGTAGCCGGTGTGCAACACGGCCGCCCGCGGCCGTGCAGCGTTCGTCCGTCTCCGTGATGGGCGGCTTTTATCTGGCCCGCTGCACGATTCGATTTCCCGCCGCCACGATTCGATTTCCCGCCGCCACGATTCGATTTCCAGTCGCCACGATTCGCTGCGGCACCCTCCGCCGCTTGCGTCGTTCGATGGGTTGCCTTAATCTTGGACTGGCTCGAAGACCTCCGCGTCCTGCGCCCGGAGTTTGATGTTGCCAGCCAAGGGGAGGGTAAGGATGTTTCGCGCGATTCCCGCATTGCTCCTGCTTGCGCTAATCGCCGGTTGGTGTTTCGGCGAAACCCCGCCGGCGAAACCGGCCGACCTCGAACGGGGATTTCTTGAGCCTCCGGCTTCCGCTCAACCGCGCGTCTACTGGTGGTGGCTGGAGAGTTATCTCGATCGGGCCGGGATTACCCGGGACCTGGAGGAAATGAAACGGAAGGGGATCGGGGGCGCGCTGGTCTTCGACGCCGGGTCGGGAGCCCGGTACAGCCACACGGTGGAGCAGACTCCCAGCGGGCCGCCCTTCATGAGTCTTGCCTGGCGGGCGCTCTTCAAGCACGCCTTGGCCGAAGCCGGCCGGCTGGGACTGGAGATCAGCTTGAATATGGGCAGCGGATGGGACTGCGGCGGTCCGTGGGTCACGCCGGAGTATGCGACCCAGCGGCTGGTGTGGTCGGAGACGGTCGTCAATGGCCCGGCGAAGCTTTCCGTGACGTTGCCCGTTCCGTCAGGGGTTCGCAAGGACCTGCCGGGACTGCCGCCGTACTATCGCGACGTGGCCGTGGTAGCGGTTCCCGAGACCGTCGTCCGGGCCGCGCCGAAAGTTCGCGCTACGGCCAGTTCTGAAGACGGGCCGTGGGTGGCGGCCAACGCCGTGGATGGCGATTTCTCCACGGTTTGGGTCTCGAAACCGACTGCGCCCACGAAAGATGCGAACGGGAAAAATCGCCAATGGCTGATGGTCGAGTACGCGGAGCCATTTTGGGCGTCGGCCGCGTTCGTTGCGCCGCAGGAGGGCTATGGCCCCTATCAGGCCCAGTTACAATGCCGGGGCGACGACGGGCAGTTCGTCAAGCTGGCCGAGTTCGAGTTGGCCAAAGACGAGCGGCGGACGATCGCCTTTCCCGAGGCTCGCGCCCGCTGCTTCCGCCTCGTGCTGACCCCCGACTTCGCGAAGACGGTCGTGGACACGATCCACGATTCCAACCGGTCCGAAGCGGAAGCTCCGCGGGTGCGGATAGCGGAATGGCTGTTGGCTCCACGCCAACACATCGACCGCGCGGTGATGCGGATGCGGAACTGGCGGGTGAAGGCCATGCACGTCCTGAGTCGAGACGTGCCCGCCGAGGTGCCGGCCGAACAACCGGGCGAGTATCCCCAGGATCATTGCGTGCCGCGCTCGGCGATGCTCGATCTTTCGAACCGCGTGGATGGAAACGGCCGCCTCGTTTGGGATGTGCCCGCCGGACGCTGGTCGGTCCTGCGTTTTGGCTACACGCCGACGGGCATCCCCGTGTCGCTGTACAGTCCCGGCGGCGAAGGCCTGATGCTCGATCATCTCAGCGCCGCGGCCATGGACCTGCATTTCGAGCATTCGGCGGCCAAGGTGCTGGCCGACGCCGGCCCCTGGGCCGGAAAGAGCCTCAAGTATTTCCATTGCGATAGCTGGGAAGTGGGGCAGGTCAACTGGACGCCCGGCTTCCCGCGCGAGTTCCGGCTTCGCCGCGGGTATGATTTGTTGCCGTTGCTGCCCGCGATGGCCGGCAAAATCGTGGACAACCGCGAAGTCACCGACCGCTTTTATTACGATTTCCGCAAGACGGTGGGCGATTGCATCGCCGAGAATCATTACGGACGGTTCCGCGAGTTGTCGCACCGCCATGGCGTCCTCTTCCATCCCGAGTCGGGCGGAGCGCACCACGTGACGCCGCTGGATGCCTTGAAGAGCCTGGGCAGGGCCGACGTCCCCATGGGCGAATTCTGGGCGCTGGGCAACTCGGAGATTGGCGACAGCGAGGCACTGCGTTTTCTGGTGCGGCCGGCAGCCTCGGCGGCTCATCTCTACGGCAGTTGCCTGGTCAATGCGGAAGCCTTCACCAGCTTGGGGCCGCATTGGGAAGAGGACCCCTTTCGACTGAAACCGGTGGCCGACCGCGCTTTTTGTGAAGGGGCCAACCGGTTCTTCTTCCACACCTTCACCCACTCGCCGCCGGAGGCCGGCAAGCCCGGCTACGAGTACTATGCGGGTACGCATTTCAATCCGCAGATCACTTGGTGGGAACAGGCCGACGCCTGGACGCGGTACATCGCCCGCTGCCAGTTCCTGCTCCAGCAGGGGCAGTTCGTGGCCGACGTCTGCTACTACTACGGCGACCAGGTTCCGAACACCGTGCCGCTAAAGCACGTCGATCCATCTCTCGGGGCCGGCTACGACTACGACGTCGTGAACGCCGAGGCCCTCGTGGCGCCGGCATCGGTTCGCGATGGCCGGATCGTGTTGCCCGACGGGATGAGCTACCGCATCCTGGTCTTGCCCGATCGGGAGACGATCGACCTGGAAGTTCTGCGGAAGATCGCGGCGCTGGTCAAGGCGGGAGCGACCGTGGTGGGACCGAAACCCGTCAGGGCCACGGGGCTGCGGGATTATCCGCGCTGCGACCGGGCGGCGGGCGAGTTGGCCGCCGCCCTGTGGGGCCCCTGCGACGGCCGCGCGGTCCGCGAGCATCGCCATGGTCGGGGAATGGTGGTCTGGGGGCGGAGCTTGCGAGAGTGCCTGCAGTCGGCCGGCGTGCCGCCCGATTTCGAAGCCCGCAGCCCGGAGCCCCACGCCCAGATCGACTACATCCATCGGATCCGCGAGGGGGCGGAGATCTACTTCGTCGTCAATCGGCAGAACCGCTGGGAGGAAGTGTTGGGAACGTTCCGCGTCGCGGGCAAGGCCCCTGAACTCTGGCAAGCCGACACGGGCCAGATGCAGCGTCAGCCCGTCTACACGTGCGCCGGCGGCCGGACCGAAGTTCCTTTGCGGCTGGCCCCCTTGGGCTCGGTGTTCGTGGTCTTTCGCCGTCCGGTCGACGCGGATCCGGTCCGCTCGGTGGTTTGCAATGGCCAGACCGTCGTTCCGTCGTCGGCGCGAAGCACGGGCGATCTACCGTGCGTCGAGGTCCTGGCCGGTGCGGCTGGTGCGCTGGAGCTGCGGGCCTGGCAGCCGGGCGAGTATGTGCTCAAGAGCGCCCGGGGCAGGCAGTCCGCGGTGAGCGTGGCCACGACTGCCGCGCCGCAAGTGCTCTCCGGCCCCTGGACGATCGACTTTCCGGCCAACTGGGGCGCGCCGCCGTCCATTAGCTTGGCAAAGCTCGCCTCGTGGACCGACTGCCCGCAGCCTGGCGTGCGATACTTCTCGGGCACGGCCACCTACCGGAAGCCGTTTGATGTGCCTGCCGAGATGTTGGCACACGGCATGCTCCTTGTGGTGGATCTCGGCAGGGTGCGAAACCTGGCGGCCGTGCGAGTCAATGGTCGGAGCTTGGGCGTGCTTTGGAAGCCGCCCTTCCGCGTGGATATCACGGCCGCGGCCAGACCGGGAGCCAACACGCTGGAGGTGGAAATCACGAATCTCTGGCCGAATCGGCTGATTGGCGATCAATTCCTGCCGCCGCCGGAGCGGTTTACGCACACCAATGTCCGCCACTTCACGCAGGCCTCGCCGCTGCTCGAATCCGGCTTGCTCGGGCCAGTGCGGTTGCTGGCGGTGGAAAGGGTGCCGGTCGTCTGGCAGCCCAAACTCTAGGGAATTAGGGGAGAGCAAAATCATGATGCCGAAACGCGTAATGGTTGCATCGTACGTCATGTGTCTCGCCCTGCTGCTTGCCGGGGGCAGGTCCCGGTCTGACGAGGGCGACCCCGGCCGGGCCCCCACGGGAACCGTCACCAGCCCCGGCGATCTACTGAAGGAGGCGGACGGTCTGGAACTGCGGTTCGGCTACTTCCCCTCGACCGACAAGCTCCGCCTGTTGATCCTCCGCGTTCCGGCCGGATTCAATCGTTGGGAAGCCCGGCTCCTAAAACTCCCGTCCAATGAGCCCTTGCGCGAATGGCAGGGGACGCTCCCTTTTCCGAAGGCCGGCGAGACCTTGCCGACGCCTGCGCTGGGCGACGGTACCTACGCGGTTGCGGTGGCACTGGTTTCCAAGGACGGCAAGCGGCGCGAGCTCCGGCGGACGTTCGAGCGACAGCGATTTCCCTGGGAGAATAACCCTGCGGGGCGCGAGCGAGTGGTCATTCCGCCCTTTACGCCGCTCATGGTAGACGACGCCCGGCAAACGGTGCGCTGCGTGCTCCGCCGGCATGAACTCGATGGGACGGGACTATGGAAGCAGGTGTCGAGCCAGGACCGCCCCTTGTTGGCCTCGCCGATGCGGCTGGAAATCGAAGCGGCAGGCAAGCTCTATATCGCCCGGGGCAGCGCGGGCGGCGTCACGTTCACCGAAACGGCTCCCGATCGGGTCCGGGGACGGGCGGCGTGGACTGCCGGTCCGGTGCAAGGCCGGACCGAGGTGGAATTCGATTACGACGGCATGATGAAGGCGACCGTGCATCTCGATCCGGCCGCGGTGCAGGTGGAGCGGATGCAACTGGTCATCCCGATGCGAACCGAGGAGACCTGGCTGATGCACCCGGTTACGGACCTGCTCCGGTTTCACTACGCTGGCCGCATTCCCGAGGGAAAAGGCCGGCTGTGGGACTACGGGGGCGCGCTCCGCGAGGTGCGCTATACGGACACGGGTCGACCGGACGCCAACGGCAAGCTGTGGGACTCGCGTCACGTCGGGCGGTGGCAACTGCCGGGCCCCTTCGTTCCGTACATGTGGCTCGGCGGCCCGGAACGGGGAATCTGTTGGTTTGCCGAGAACGATCGCGATTGGAGCCTCGATCCGTCGCAGCCCAGCCTGGAGATACGGAGGAATGGGGCAACGACCTCGCTGGTGGTCCGCCTGGTGACGCGGCCGGTCGAGCTCAAGCGGCCGCGGACGCTGGCGTTCGGCCTGATGGCCACGCCGGCCAAGCCCATGCCCGAGTCGCCGGTGAGCTATCGCCGCTGGTGGCCGGGTTTGCCTGGCGACAAGACCGAGGACCTGGTGGGCGTGGGGTTCCTGGCGGCGTGTTACTACTGGGGCGCGCCCGGCCCCTGTTTCACCTTCTACCCGGCCTTCAGAAACTTCGGCATTTGGGACGAGTTCGCCCGGCTTCGCGGCGGCGGCAAAGTGGACCCGGGCTTCGTCGACCGGTGGCTCGCACAGTTCACGGCCCCGGAATTCCAGCCCGAGCTAAAAACATATCGCGGCCACGTCAACTGGTCGGTGAACTTCTTCCGCGGCGGCGGATGGAAGCGGCAAGACGCCGGCCCGCAGACCCGCTACGTGATCCCTTACACCAACGGCCGCGGAATCAACTGGGGCGAAGAGGTCCGCACGTTCCTCGACGAGTGGAGCCTGATCGACGTGGCCGATCCGCGCTGGCCGGGCGGGGAGCGTTTCCTCCGCGACAAGCAGAACCGTTACCGGCTGGCGACCTTTGGAAGAAAGGTCCGCGTGCCGAATGAACTCTACGGCGTGGCCTATGCCGTCGATCCGGTGCCCAGTTGGCAAGACATGGTCCTCTATTACCACAAGCGGATGCTCGACACCTTCGCCGACGGCATCTATTTCGACAATTACTTCCTCCTTTCGAACTACAACCCGCTGGGGCCGGGCTACGTCGACGACGACGGCAATTTGCGGCCGGGCGTAAATATTTTCGCCTTCCACGAGTTGACGAAGCGCGTGGCCGTGATGCAGTACCAGATGGGACGGCGTCCCCTGGTCTTCCTCCACATGACCAACACCAATATCGTGCCCATGTTGTCGTTCGGCACGATGATCCTCGACCACGAGTGGCGCGACCAGGGCGATTTTCGCTCCGAGGATTGCCAGGAGCGGCTCTATCTGGACGACGACGCCAGCCTGCTGCTGGCCCAAAGCACCGGCCTGCAAAGCGGCTGCCTGGCCGTGTTTGTCAATCTCTTCCACGGCGACGAGCGCTTGGTGCGTTCCGCCCTGGGCGTGGCGCTCGTGCATGAAATGAAGTTCAACCTGAATTCGGTCCCCCTCGAATCGAAGTTGGCCGCGCAGTTGGCCGCCTTCGGCTACGGCCAACCTGGTTGCCGGGTGTGGCGCTACTGGGACGATCGGCCTCCGATCCGCACGACGGGTGCGCCGGTGAAGACGCTCCTGCTCGCCCAAGGCGGCGGAGCCATGATGATCCTCAGCAGTTTTGGTCCCGAAGGCGAGGTGAACGTGAGCCTGGACAAGAAAGTCTTGGGTCTAAGCGACGACGTGACGGCCGTGAACGTCGAGACGGGCGAACTGGTCGAACGCACAGCTCCGGGTCAGTTCAAGTTGCTGCTGCCGCGGCACGATTTTCGCGTCTTGCGCGTGGAACGCTCGGAAGCCTTGAGTGGGGAACACTAATCTCCACTGATCGGCACTAATGAAGACGATTAGCAGAGATCAGCAGAGATCAGTGTTCCTGTTTTGCCTCACGACGAGCCGCCCTCACCCTGACCCTCTCCCAGCGGGCACTCAGCGGCCTGACGGCCAAATGGATTGCAAGGGATGGATTGCGGCGGCGACAAGCCGGGCGCGGCCTCCCTCGGCAAACATGGTCACGTCTTTGTTGTCGTCCGTGGGGAGGAAGCAGGATGTCAGGACAACGCGTCCGTCGTTGCCGAATACCTCGATCGAAGTTCGATCGACCAGAACGCGCAACTTAATGCGGCCGTTTTCCGGCACCAAGGGCGCCGAACGCCCCAAGGCCGTCAGTTTCTTAGCGGCGACGTCGTAGCGAACCGATTCGCCGCGGGCGCGGATGCCGAAGGCAAGGGCTTGTTCCACTTCGAACTCGGCGGCAATGTCGAACAACTCCCCCGAAACCTCGAGGGCGGGCGATTCACCGGGCTTGATATCCCGACTGGCCCACGCCTTTCCCGGGAGCCAAATCTTCTCGATTTCGCGCACCGGAAAGCGATGCATCCGAATGCCTTCGGGCGTGTTGCGCAGCGTTACTTCGGTGGGAAAGTTCATTTGCTGATCGAAAGGCATGCCCGGATATTTGCCGCCGGCCATCCAGGCAATCTGGACGCGCCGGCCGTCGGCCCGGGGAATATCGCTCCACGTTTGCGCCGCATAGAAGTTGCCGCCGAAATCCGCCGGACGCGGTTCACTTTCCTTCCTGAAGGTTCGACCGTCAAACGAACCGATCACGTGGACGCCGTTGGCGCCCCAAAACACCCACTTCACGTGGGCCGGTTTTCCATCCACGGTCAGCGGAAACAGATCGGGGCACTCCGACACGCCGGGCAAAGTCAATTTGGCGAGTTGCTTCCACTCTTTCAGGTCGGGCGAGGCAAACAGGCCGTAGTCGTTGCCGTCCAGATAGAGGGCCATGATCCACTGCCTGCTCGGCTGATGCCAAATCACCTTGGGATCGCGGTTGCAACCGACGACGTTGTTGAGGACGGGGTTCCGCGCGTAGTACGAAAACGTCTTTCCGCCGTCGACGCTCGGCGCGATGCACTGGGTGCAAAGCGGTCCCTTGCCGGGCTCGCCGCCATTGGTCAGGATGGCGACGATGGGCTTCTGTTGGCCCACTTGAAAGCCGGTCGTATTCTCCCAATCGACGACGGCCGAGCCCGACCAGCAGCCGCCCCACACGCGGTGCGGCGTCAGCGCACTGGCGAGTTGCTCCCAGTGCACCAGATCGGTACTCGTGGCATGTCCCCAATCCTTATGGGCCCCGGGCCGCAGCGGCGGCATGTGCTGATAGCACATGTGGTAAACGCCATCGTAATACACGAGCCCGTTGGGATCGTTGAGCCAATGTTTTTGAGCCGTGAAGTGGAACTGGGGACGGTACTTCTCCGCATAGTAGGCCGGCCGTTTGTCGCCGAGTTTGTCGACTCCGCTGATCGTGGCGATTTCCCCGTCCGACAGCGCGCGGTTCCATACGGCCACATGGTCGAGCAGGCCGCGGAAGCTGCCCCGCTTCGTTTCCCGCGGGTCCGTCCCAAAACAGTAGCACGAGCGGTTTGCTTTCCGTAGCGTGCCGACGGCCACCTCGTCGTCGCGGAGCATGCCGTCGACGAACAGGTCGAGCGTAGCGCCGTCATGTCACAGCACCACGTCGTGCCACGTCGCGGAGTCCGGTTCGGCCAATTCGGCGAGCACCTCGTGAGTGCCGGCGATTTCATCGCTGCCGAAATGGCCCAGCAAAAAGTCGCGGCCGCCGCGGTTTTCGGCAGAAATGCTGAAGATGTCTCCGCTTGGGGCGCCGAATTTCCCGAGAATCACCCCCTGCCATTTTCCCCCGGGAACCTGCACGCGGACGGCGATTGTGGCCGCCTTTTCCCAGGGCTTGGACGAGGCGATTTCGCCCTCTTCGGCCGAGAGCCATCCGCCGTCAAGCTGGGCCGCGCGCCCATCGCCGCCCCGGCGCAGCGACGCCTGGCGATCCTCGCCTTGCAAAGCGACGCCGAGCCGGGCCGCTCCTTCAGCGCGCAATGCGCTCGATGGCGCCAATGAGCCTTGGGCCTGGACGTCGGACATGTGCCACGCCACGGCGGCATCGTCGAACGGAGAGGCCGCCAGCGACACTCGCGCGGCCGCCAGCACGAGCGTCAGCGCGCTGATTAATGGATTGCGCATGGTTTTCATAAGCTTTACGAAAAAGAGGGAAGTCCAACGATGCTCGCTGCCTGCAGCATGCCCTGAATCTACAGCAACCGCGTTTGGTGTCAACACTCGACCGTCGCGGTCAGGCTGGTGCGGTCGTAGCTATGCAGGCTGCCCGCCTCGTCGTAAACGACGTTTGACCTGCCGTGGTGGCCGGGAAGCATCTGCTCGCTCTGCTCCTTCCACGAGTGCCGGTTCTGAATCACGGGCCGGATTTTGGCCTTGTTCAGCAGCCGATGCGACTCGTTGTCGTCAGCGGCTTTATTGTAGGCCAAGGTCTGGATGCGGCCTTCCGCCAAGTTGGCTTGGCCTTGCCCCACCAGGTCCGGCAGCGATTTGCAGTCGGCCGCGTTGGCCGCGGTGACCTGATAGGCCAAGCTCACCTCGTGCTTGGCGTCGACCAAGAGGTGCAGCTTGTAGCCAAACCACTCGACGATCTTGCTCACCTTGCCGTCGTCGTCGGTGTATTCCTTGCAAACGGCTCCGGAAAGCCGCGAGTCGGCTTGTCCGGCAATGTGCGGTCGCGCATAATGGAGACGGTTCAGCGTTTGAAAGTTGTTGTGAACGGGGGGCGCTTTCCAAATGGCCTTGTCGAGGTGTGCCATGCGGAGTGATACCGTCGTGCAGAAGCGGTTGCAGGAAAGCACAATTACGCCGCCCGTTTTCGATCACGTGGGGATACGTATGGGGACGCCGAAAGCGTATCGGTATCCACGGCGTGGAGAACGGGTTGCGCCGCGAACGCTGCAGGAGTTCCTTTTGGAACCGATTCCAGTGCGGTCTCACGTTCCGGGAGACTATCGAAGGCTGAGACTCTGCGACCTGGACGAGACCGCGTGGGACCATTTCTCCGCAGAACTCCTCAAAGAATGTGCGGAACAAATCGTGCAATGCGTGCACCGAGTGGGCGAGCGAAAGGTCTTCGAGAATTGGCGCCTTCCGCGCCCTCCCGCGGGAACGCGGCTGAAAGACCTTCCGCTGGAGAATCGCACCCGGAACTGCCTGCATCGGCTACGGATCGATGACCATCTCGAGCAGTTGGGGGATCGGACGATTGGCGAAATGCTGTCGATCCCGTCGTTCGGCGCGCGTTGCTTGGTCGACTTACTCACGGTTTTGGAACATACGCAAAATGCGGGCGCGCCGAGGGGAAAGTCGCAAGCAAACGTCAAGAGTCGCAAGAGCCGATCGAAAGCGTTGACGGCCGCCGCGGAGCGTCTGGCGCGGTTGGATCAGGCCGCGTCGGTGGGACGCGATGACCCGCGTTTCGCCTGCCTAATGCGATCCGTCGATCCCGCGGCGCATACAGCGCTGGAGTTGGCCAACCGTTTGCTGGCACGCCGGCAGGATCCGCCCGATCCGGCCCGGGTGGCGGACCACGTGCGGCAGTTGGGGCGGCGGATTCGGGCAATGGCGAAGCGGACGCTGGAGCAGGAATTCAGCGATATTTTCGTGGCCCCCGGGGAACGGGATGCGCAAATTCTGGCAGCCTGCTATGGCTGGGAGGATGGCTTGCGCCACACGCTGGCCGAGGTCGGCCAGCGTCTCGGCATCACCCGCGAGCGGGTGCGACAGGTCTGCGCGATGATCGCGAAGAATCTCAGAAGCCCCTCCACGATCCCCGCGCCGACACTGGACCGGACGCTGGCGCTCGTGGCCGCGCGGCTGCCGTGCCCGGCGGCGCGGCTCGAGGCGGAGTTGGTCGAGCGCCGGCTGACGACCGTCGGCATGTCAGCCGAAGCCATCGCCGCGGGCGCCAAGCTTCTCCATAGAACCATCCCCTTCCGGGTCGTCTGGGTCAACACGAGGGAGACAAGACCGGTTCGTTCGGATTATGTGAGGTCGAGGAGCAGTCGTAACGAAGGGCGGTTGCTGATTGCACCCGACCAATCTGATGCCATCCGGGCCACGGTCCGTCTTGCAAGACAGGAAGTCCACTCCCAGATGATGACCACAGTGGAGCAGATTATACGCAGAAACAGAATTGCCGCCCAAGCGCATGGCAAAAAGCGCTCTCCAGGGAACGAGGAATCCTCCAAGCCGTCTCGCCAAAGGGAGTCAGTTCCATCTCCACCGCGGGAGTTGATCTGGGAGACGCTGATGCTGATGAAGGGTTTTTGTTCGCTCGACGAGGCGACTGGCTCGTTTTGCTTGCGCGAGGGTGGGCGCTGGCTGCGCATGGCGACCGACAAGGTTTTGGCCGTGGCCGGGACAGTGACGGCCGCACAGCTTCGAACCGCCTTGGCACGTACACCCCGTTTCAAGAAGAGGCTGCCGCCGCCGCACCTGTTGTTGGCCCTTTGCCGCCAGATGCCCGGGGTTCGTATCGATGGGGATTGGATCATTGCGGATCCACCGCGCGATTGGAGGAAAGCAATCAAGGGGATAGAAGCAACCATCGTCGCGGTGCTCAAAGGTCACGGTCCCGTGATGGAGCGGGCCACTTTGGAAAGCCTGTGCCAGGCAGAGGGCATTGGCCGCCGTAACTTGGGCGTCGTCCTTTGCTGCTCACCGGCGATCGCAAGATATGGTTACTGCCTTTACGGGCTGGTGAAAGCCGATGTCTCATCGGGCCAATTACCCGAAAAAAGGAGCAAGACTGAATCGCGCAGATTTCCCGTTTGACTGCGGAGGGACAAGTATTCCTGCCTTGCTAGCCAAGCATGATTGTCAGGCAATGGCTCCCGCTTTAGAATCGTGCTGCGTCATCGCTTCCGCCAACCCCATCGGTGAGGATCGAGCATGAAACGCAGCATCGTGTGGCCGGCTGTTGTGATTGTGCTGGAGATGGGCCTGTTTGTCGGGCACTGCGGATCGACATGGGGCGGGCAACCGCTACCGCCGGCAGAACTGCTGGCCCATTTCCCCGGTCGGATGCACGCCTTCGTGTGGCGCAACTGGCAGGCCGTCGAGCCGCAGCAGATTGCCAAGGTGCTCGGCACCTCGGTGGAGAACGTCACGCGGGTGGCCGAGTCGATGGGGCTGCCGCCGGCCAGGGCGATCCCGCCCGAACAGAAGATCAAAGGCTACTTTTGGATGACCATGTGCCGCCGGAACTGGCACGTGCTGTCGGGAGAGCAGCTTGCCATGCTGCTGGGCACGACGTGGGAGCAGGTGATGCACTTCGTGCAGGTCGAAGATGTTGCCAACTGGATCATTCTTGGGTCGAGCAAGCCCGAGTTGAGACCCTTGCGCTACAAGCCTCCTACGGCGGAGCAACAGCGGCGGGCGGCGCAAATCAAACGCGTCGTGCGGCAGTATTTTGGCGAGGAGCTTCGCCAGCCCGGCGAACCGCGGTTCGAGTTCGTCCACCGGCTCAGCCAGCCCTTGCCCGGGCCGGCGACGGATCGCTACTGCGGCGCCCGATCGTTCGGCCCTCGCTACATCTGCTCGTGCCTGCAGATCTACGGCGATCCGCTCATGGATGCCGAGATTGGCATGTATCCCGAGGGTCTGCTCGAGCGCTATGCCGACGTGGGGGTCGACGGCATCTGGCTGTACGCCGTGTTGCGCGAGCTCACCCCGGGCGGCGCGGCATTCCCCGAGTTCGGCGAAGGGTGGCAACGGCGCCAGGCGAATCTGCGGACGCTGGTGGCGAGGGCCCGGCGCCACGGCATCGGCGTCTACTTGTACATCAACGAACCGCGGGCCATCGAACACGCGAAGGCGGCCGAGTTCTTCAAGAACCGGCCGCAGCTCCGCGGCGTGGGCGACGGCCTGTGCACGTCGCAGCCCGCCGTGCGGCAGTGGATGAGCGACGCCTTGGCGCACCTGTTCAAAAACGTTCCCGACCTGGCCGGCGTGTTCACGATTACGGCTTCCGAGAACCAAACCAACTGTGCTTGGTGTGGCAAGACTGTCATGGGCGGATGCCCCCGCTGCAAGAACCGCGCGATTCCGGATATCATTGCCGAAGTCAACGCCACGATCGAAGCGGGCGTGCATCGCGGCAATCCGCAAGCCAAAGTGTTCGTTTGGGACTGGGGCTGGCGGAACGCTCAATGGGACTGCAAAGCGATCATCTCCAGGTTGCCAAAGTCGGTATCCTTGCTGTCGATCAGCGAGTTCGATAAGCCCATCTGTCGTGGTGGCATCGCCGCCAAGGTCAACGAATACTCGCTTTCCGTGGTCGGGCCGGGGCCCAGCACGTTGGCGGAATGGGCCGTGGCCAAGCAGCTTGGCTTGAAGACGGCGGCCAAGGTCCAAGTGAACAATTCCTGGGAGCTTGCCTCACTGCCGTACTTGCCGGTCATGGACCTGGTGGCCGAGCATTGTCATCGTCTGGCGTCGGCTGGCGTGGAAGGGATGATGCTGAGCTGGAGCTTGGGCGGATACCCGTCGCCGAACTTGGAGATTGCGGAACGCCTTAGCCGGAAGCCCACGCCGACGGCCGCCGAATCCCTCGATGCCGTGGCCCGGAGGTGTTTTGGCCCCGCGGGCGCGCCCTACGCAAGGAGGGCCTGGACGGCGTTCAGCCGGGCGTTCTCGGAGTATCCTTTTGACCAAATGCTCATCTACTTTTCCCCCGTGCAGCTCGGGCCGGCCAACCTGTTGTATCCCGAGCAAACCGGCTGGCGTGCCACCATGGTGGGCTTCCCCTACGACGATCTGGACTTATGGCGCGGCCCTTATCCCACGCCGGTTTTTGCCGCGCAGATGGAGAAGGTGGCTGCCGGATGGAAAGAGGGACTGGCGCCGTTGCATTTGGCCGTGGAACGGGCGCCCGCCCAGCGGCGTGCGGAAGCCGAGGCGGAACTGCTTTTCGCCCGCGCCGCGAGCCTGTATTTTCGAAGCGTGGTCAATCAGACGCGGTTCGTGCTGGCGCGGGACGCCCTGGCCGAGAGCAAGCCGGCCTTGACGCCGGACGAGCGCCGCCGGCGGCTGGCGGAGATCCGTCGCCTCGTTCGCGACGAGCTGGCCATCGCGCGGGAAATGTTCACGCTGGCGAACCGGAATTCTTGCGTGGGATTCGAGACGGCCAGTCAGTACTTCTATCTGCCGTTGGATTTGGTGGAGAAGGCGTTCAGTTGCCAGCAAATCCTGGATCGCTATCAGGAGAAATAGGCAGGCTGGAGCGGCAACGACTCGTGGTAAGCGTGTATATTTCGGAGTGCGGCAATTCATTGCCGCTTTTTGTGTTATAGCGGCATTGAGCTGCCGCGCGACGTTGCAGGCGGCCGACTATCCCTCGGGCCAAAAGCGGCGATGAATTGCCGCACTCCAAAATGGGCCGTCTGGCTGCTCGTGCCCGGCCTCAGCGAGACCTTTCGAGCGCGTGTTCCGAGTCGATGATCGTCAACTCGCCGTGCGGATCATTGAGCGAGGTGGGCCCGTCCTTGTGCAGGCCGATCAGGATGTTCCGCCGTCCGCCCGTGCCCGCCCCAAGGTCGACGGCATACTTGGGCGAGGACTCCACGTATAGGCCGACGATCACGTTGTTGCCGGCAACTTTGCGGATCCTGACCCCGGCCGCTCGCATGCCGCCGGTATAGATCGAGTAGAAGCGGTTGCCGTATCCTGCCAGGTCCACGCCCACCCCGGTTGCCTTCCACACGCCGACGTCCTGCACCACGAGGTTCGAGAACGTGTTGCTGTTGACGGAGTAACGCGTGGGGGAAAGGATCACGCCGGTTTGACAGGCGAAGCACTGCAGGTCGGTGAAGGAGTTGAACCAGCAAGCTTCTCCGGCGGGGCCACGCGCCAAATAGAATCCCCACTTCGCAAACTTGGCCCGCAGATTGATGAAACGGGAGCGGATGAACGCCGTAAGGTCGAAGGCCTTCTGCGTGCTCGTTCCCGACTTGATCCCGGCAATGATCTTGAAGTCTTGCATGGTGACGGAATCGGCGCTGGGCAGAGCGGTCTTCTTGCGGATTCCATCGGTCACGGTGTTCTGGATGATCGTCAGTTCGTTGCCCGCTCCGGCAAGCACCTGATTGCTGGCAACCTCCAGCGGCTTGGAGGTGACGTAGGTGCCCGGCGGCAGATAGACCCGACTGCCCGCATCCAGCGCCTTCTGAATCGCCGTCGTATCATCCGCCTTTCCGTCTCCGCGGGCGCCGACCGTTCTGACGTCGATCCAGTCCCGGTCGGCAGTCCCCGCCGGTCCTGCTTGGGCGGACGCCGCGCCGAAGAGATGGGCGAGCCGCGCCCATTGGCCGTGCGGCGTCGCTTCGCCCAGCCACAACATCGAGAACCCAAAAGCGATCAACAACCGCAGCAAGCATCGCTTCCGCACGGGATTTCTCCTTGCGTCCGAAAAGTGGAAAGTCACCGGTTTCCCGGCTTCCGGCCCGGAGACTGCTCGTCGCCCAGCATCAGCGCGCGACATTTCGGCCAATGCCGGGCGATCTTGCTCTGGCGGGTCAAGTCCCAGAGGTTCATCTTGAGTTCGCGCAGGGAGAGTGCCGTAGGAATCCAGGCCTGGGTCCAGCCGACCTCGATCGACCACGCGCCCCAGCCCACGTCGGCGTTCGAGCCCCAGTAGTCCCACTGGCGGAAATCGAAGGCGCGAAACCAGCCGCCGTCCAGCTTGGGATGGGACTGGCTGCGGACCTGGATGCGGATGAGGAACTCGGCCAGGCGGTCGGCCATCCGCCGGTATTGCGGCTCCCGCGTCGCGGCAAAGGCCTCGTGCAGGCCGAGCAGCGTGAAGTTGCACGTGTAGAGCATGTCGGCCATTGTGTCGCCGTTGCGTTGGATGAGCGACGCCTCGTGCGTCCCGTATTCGGCGTTGGATTGCGCCGGGGGCACCGTTCCCATAGTGAGATCGCCCAACTCTTCACGGATCGCGCCACAGGCGTCCTGGCACTTCTCCATGTCGCCGGCGAGCCGCCGCAGCCAGGCGCGATGCTCGGGCCGATCGCCGACACGGACCAGCCACGCTAAAGGGAGCAGCATCCGCCCCCGCTCCTGCTGGATGCCGTTGGTCCATTGCCAGCGATCCGGATAGGCCGCCATCATCATGCGGATGGCATGGCGCGTCCGTTCCAGCAGCGGGCCATAGCGGGTCTTGTCGTAAAGCCAGAGATACGAGGACCAGATCCAGGCCTCGTAATGCGGGGCGTAGTGGATGGTGGCGGCCCGCCTGTAGTATTGCCAGCCATGTTCGAGAACGTCCTGGTCGCTCAGGCAACAGCCGCGAAAACCGTCAACGCCGGTGGTGCGGAAGTTGCCCACGATGTCTCTGAGCAGCACCTCGTCCCAGCGGTCGGTCTTCAACAGGGCGGCGGTGCCCAAACCGCTCAGAATGGCCTTGATATCGTTATCACCGTAGAGCGAAGGGCTGCTCGTGGTCCAAGCCAGGAGCCCGAAATCCGCCTTGGCGGGATCGTTGTGCAACAGGCCCGAGTTGAAATAGAGCCAATCGAGCAGGTTGACGGCAATCTGGCGGCTTTGCCGGTCGCCGTCCAGTCGCCAGCGGAGGGCGAAGGCCAGGGCCGTCTCGCCGTTGCAATCGCTCCGCAAGCCCTCGTTGAGCGGCTGCGAGCCATCGCAGGCAATCCGCGAGCTAATCCCCTCCATGACGCCGCCCCTTCCGTCGCCGACGGTTTTCCCCTTCGCCACGGGGAACATGCCGGCCCGCTGGTGCCAATCGAGGCCGCGGACGATCGCCCGCCGGGCCGCGTCGTGAGGGAGCGATTCCTGGCGACCGTACGTCGGCCGTACCGCCGGCGTCCACGTGAGTTTGGGCGGCTCCTTGCCCGGTTGCAGCCAGCCCAGGATCATCTGCCAGACTGCTTGCATTCCCTCGGCCGTGGCGTAGCGGGCCGTAGCGAACTGGCTCAGCTTGGTGGTCGAAACGAGGATCGCATGGCTCGGATGCTCGAACAGCAAGGGATACGTCTTCACATCGTCCAGGCCATAGGCGGCCGTGTCGAAGCCTGCTACTTTTGCCGCCACGAGATGGGCTTTCGGCGCCTCGGCTTCGACGAAATGGCAGTCGTGAACGGCCAGCAGGCGGAATTTCGGCAGCGTCGGACCGAAGACCGCGGAGGCCACTACCGCGCGCTCCAACTCCGTCCGCCGCACCGCGCCCAGCCTGATTTCCGGCAGCGCGGAAGGGAACTCCACGTACAACCGCAAATGCCTGGCAGCCGCCGCGTCGAACAGGGCGCGGCTAAGCGGGGTGGTCCGCCGCGGGTAGGCGTCGGCGAGAATCAACACGCCCGACCCCGTGGCGGCTCTCTCGACCGCTTCGCCCGGCGACGCAAAACGTGGATAGTCGTTGCCGTTGGCGGCCAACACACGGTAAAGGTCGTTCTCAGCGCTGCAGGCGAAGACCAGCCGGGGGCCGCTTTCCGCTGCCGATACGGGCAGTGCCATGCCCAGCCAACCGGCGAAGGCGGCGGCCACCGCCAGTTCGGCCACTCCCCGTCGACCGTAATTCAGCCTGAGGAAGCCCACCGCCGTTCTCCCGTTGACTCCTTGGCGACGCTCGCCGTTCGCGGCATGCATTGAATCTACCGCAGGCGCCGCCGCTGTCAAGGATTGAGGCTGTCTCCCCCGTATCGGTCTTGGCGTTCGTAGGCTTCGCGCTCGAAGGGATTATCGCGGTAAGGTCTGCGGCGCATGAGCCACAGCACCAGCGAGCAGCCCACATAGGCGGGCCCCATCAACGGCCCCCAGCGCTCAAATTGGCGAACGTGAACCAATTCGTGGTCGCGGGCGATGTCCAGCGCGGCAGCCGTTTGCCCGAGGACCGTGTGGCCCAGGGTAAGCGCCAGGGGGAATTCTTGCCCGGGGAAGTGTTGCAAGAACCACTTCACACCGCCGCCGTGAAACTCGACGACGCCCCGGCGAATTTGGGCTCGTCCGCCGGTACAGAGCCCGATAGCGCCGAGAGACAGTCCCAGAAGCGTGTAGGGCAAAGCCCAAAGGATGGCGAGAAATCGAAGCGACGTGCTGGCAAAGTGTCGCTCGGCCGGATCAGCCATCAGTTCCGCTCGGTCCCTGTTGACGTCGAGACAAAATCGGTGACGCGCGTTGCGTTGCGATAATCTCCAATTAGCTTTAAGTACGTGTGTGGCGTGTTCCGGTATCGGGCCACCAAAGTCGCGACTTGCTCGATTGCTTCTCTCGCTTCGTCCTTCCGGCTGGACGTTCTCAGCCTTGCCAACTCGTCCAATAGAGGTGCGAATTGCAGTTGGTTGAAGGTGGTGTCGCCGTACGGGTCAACGAAACAAAGACACCGGTACTGCGGTTCTTCCGGTGCCATCAAGAATTCAGCGGGCACGCAAATGCTGTTAGTGAGGGCGTTCCCGTTTTCGTCCTGAATTACTACCTCAAGCATGCGACTCATCTCCCATCGGGGCGGAAAGGAGGAGCATCACGGGACGTCAATCCACATTCCATCCTCAATCTCGCGAGGCGGCAAAGAGAGACACGGGAGGCAACTCGTTCTCCTCCGTTTTCGGGATTTCCAGCCAATCGCCCTCACCCTAGCCCTCTCCCGGAGGGAGAGGGGACGTCTTTTTTCGCGTCGTCCGCTTCTTCGCCGGCTTCTTGGCTTTGCCGGCGGTCTTGGCCGCGGCCTTGACGGCCGGCTTCTTGGCACGCTTGGCCGGCGTTTTTTTCCGCGACGCCCGCTTCGAGGGACCGGCCTCGGCCCGCTCCTTCAGCAGGTTGACGGCAAAGGGAAAAGTGACCTCGGCCGGATTCATGTCCCGCGGAAGCGAGGCGTTCGTCTCGCCGTCGCTCACGTAAGGACCGTAGCGGCCTTGCATCAGACGGACCGGCTGGCCCGTTACCGGCGAGGTATCGAACACCTGGAGCGGCTCTTTGCTGGCGCCGCGGCCGCCGCGCACCTTCGGCTGCGCCAACAGTTCCAGCGCCTGCTCCAAGGTGACGTCCAGCGGCGACAACTCGTTGGGCAAGGAGCGGGTTTCTGTTCCGCATTTCAAGTAGGGGCCAAAACGCCCGTTCTGTGCCAGCACCGGCTCGCCGCTTTGCGGATGGGCGCCCAGCGTCCGCGGCAGCGACAACAGCTTTATCGCGGTCTCCAGCGTCAGCGTTGTGGGTTCCATGCCCCGCAGCAAGGAGGCGTTTTGCGGCTTCTCCTCGTCTTCGCCGGTGCCGCGTTGCACGTAGGGGCCGAAGCGGCCAAGCTTGACGAACACCGGTTTGTGCGTGTCGGGACAGATTCCCAGGGGTTCCTCGGTTTGCTGGGACTTGTCGAGCATCTCCTGGGCCGCTTCCAGCGTCAGCTCGTCGGGGGGCAGGTTTTCGGGCAGGCTCGCCCGCCGCTCGCCTTGCTCCAAGAACGGCCCGTAGCGGCCGACGCGGACGAAGATCTCGCCCGCTCGCTCGCCTTCGCCCGCCGGCCGGCCCAGCAAAATGCGGCACACGCTGCGGGCGTCGACTTCGTCGACCTTGTCGGCCAGCAATTGTTTCAGTCCCGGATGCTCGTTGCCGAAATAGAAGGTCCGCAGGTAGTCCAAGTGGTTCATCTCGCCGCGGCTGATGGCGTCCAACTCGTCTTCCATCTCGGCCGTAAACTGATAATCGACCAGTTCGGGCAAGTGGGTCTTCAGCAATTGCGATACGGCAAAGGCCGTCCACGTGGGCACCAGCACGTTGGTGCGCTTGAGCTTGAAGACGTAATCGCGGGCCAGGATGGTATCGATGATCGAGGCATAGGTGCTCGGCCGGCCGATGCCCATTTCCTCCAGGGCCCGGGTCAGGGCGGCTTCGCTGTAGCGATTGGGCGGCTGGGTCGTGTGGCTCTTCGGTTCCATGCCCACGTATTGCAGCGGCTCGCCCACGGAAACGGCTGGCAAGACCTCCTCGCGGTCGGCCAGTTCCGACTCCGGATCGTCCGAGCCTTCCACATAGGCCCGAAGATAGCCGGCGAACTCGATCGTTTTGCCGCTGGCCTGGAAGATGGCCCCGTCGGCCTCGATGGTGAGCGTCAGACGGTGGGCCCGCGCGTCGCACATCTGGCTGGCGATCGTCCGCTTCCAGACCATGTCGTAAAGCTTGAACTCGTCGGGGCTGAGCCGCCCGCGCAACGTCTCGGGAAAATCGAAGGGATGGCCGGCGGGGCGAATGGCCTCGTGGGCCTCCTGGGCGTTTTTCACCTTGGTCTGGTACAGCCGCGGGGCGTCCGGCAGATACTCGGGACCATATTGCGAGGCCACCAGTTGCCGCGCCGCCTCGATCGCCACCGACGCCAGGTTGGTGGAGTCGGTGCGCATGTAGGTGATGTGGCCGGTCTCGTAGAGCTTCTGCGCCACCTGCATCGTGTGCCGGGCCGTAAAGCCGTACTTGCGGTTGGCCTCTTGTTGCAGCGTGCTGGTGGTGAAGGGCGGATAGGGACGGGTGCTGTAAGGCTTGTCTTCCAGATTGGCCACGCGGCACTCGGCGCTGCGAAGCCGTTCGGCCAGCTCGCGGGCCTGACGCTCGTCGAGCAACAGCAGCCCGGCGTCTTTGAGCCGGCCGGTGAGCGGATCGAAATCGCGGCTGCCGGGGATGCGGCGGCCATCGACCGAGACGAGTTCCGCCGGGAACGACTCGCCGCCCAGCTTGGCAAAGGTGGCCAGCAGGTCCCAAAAGGTGGCCGACACGAAGGCCCTCCGCTGCTCTTCGCGTTCGACAATCAGCCGCACGGCCACGCTTTGCACGCGTCCGGCCGAAAGCCGCGGGCGGACTTTCCGCCACAACAGCGGGGAGACATCGTAGCCATACAGGCGGTCGACGATGCGGCGGACTTCCTGGGCCCGAACCAAATCCGCGTCGATCTGGCGGGGGTTTTTCAATGCGTCGCGAATGGCCTCCTCGGTAATCTCGTGAAACACCAGCCGGCTGACCGGCACCTTCGGTCGCAACACCTCGCAGAGGTGCCAACTAATGGCCTCTCCCTCGCGGTCTTCGTCGGTGGCCAGGTACAGTTCTTTGGCGTCTTTCAGCAATCCCTTGAGCTTGCGGACCTGCTGCGCTTTCTCCGGGGGAACGATATACACCGGCTCGAAATCGTGATTGACGTTGACGCCCAGGTAGGCCCACTCCTCTTTCTTATATTCCTGGGGGATCTCCTTCGCGCCCTGGGGCAAATCGCGGATGTGCCCGATGCTGGCCTCGATCGTGTAGCGGGGGCCCAAAAACTTGCTGATCGTGCGGGCCTTGGCCGGCGACTCGACAATTACCAGAAACGTGCCGTCGGCGGTGGATTTCTTGGCCATGTTAGTTTCGAGAATTTAGGAAGGTCTGGAATTGTATCGCAAGTTCCGTCCCGTACAACCCACCGCGAACTGGCATTGCATTTGCCCCCAACCCATTTAGAATTACCAGATTACGATCTGCGAAGGCGTTCGTTGCCATTTGGAAGCAAAAACTTCGGTCCCCGCATAGGGCCTGTGACACCATTACTCCGGCGGCGACCGGCTTGTCAAGCCGAGATTCCTGCCGCCTCCCCACCATAGAAGGATAGAAGCTGATGGCCAGTCCGTTTTCCGTGTTCCGCAAAAATCAAAAGCTGATGCTGGCCGTGATCACGATTCTGGCCATGTTCGCCTTTGTGTTTCTCCCCATCTTGATGGACCAAATGGGCTCCGCCAAGGTGCAGAACCCCGTGGCCGTGAAGACGTCGACCTACGGCGATCTGCACGAACACAGCCTGAGGATCATGCTGGACGATCACCGGCGGGTGGTGGCCACCCTGACAGAACTCATGCAGATGGCCGGCGTCCCCGCCACGATGGCCGGACGGATCGTGGAAAGCAGCTTCGGCCGCCCCACCATGGAGACCGTCGTCGACAATTGGCTGCTGGCCCAACACGCCCAGCAGATGGGCATGGTCATCAGCGATCAGACGATCAACGCCTGGCTGAAAATGGTCACCCAAGACACCGTCAGCGCCGCCAATTTCCAGGCGGTCTTCAAGCACCACAGCTTCTCGGAGTTTCAGTTCTTTAGACTCATGCGCGACGAGTTGGCCGCATGGCAAATGAAGAACATGTTCGAGAGCAGCCTAGCTGCGCTGACGCCCGCTCAGCGCTGGGAGTGTTTTTGCCGGGTGAAGCAGATGGCCACCATCGAGGCCGTGCCCGTGCCCGTGGCAAACTACCTCAAGCGCGTGGACGAGCCGAGCGATGAAACGCTGAAAGAGTTCTTCGAGAAGAACAAGGAGCGGTACGCCATGCCCGACTCGCCGGAGCCCGGTTTCCACGAGCCGGAGCGCGTCGCGCTGCAATACCTGGAGGCCAATCTGGATAAGTTTGCGGCCGGCGTGACGGAAGAGGAGGTGAAGGCCCACTACGAAAAGAACAAGCAGACATACCAAGAGGCCGAGAAGCAGGCGGAGAACAAGAAAACGGAACTGCCGGGCCTGAACGCCTCCGAGGCCAAGCAGCCGGAGGCCAAAAAGGCGGCGGAGCCGGCCGCCAAGGAGACGAAGGAAGCAAAAAAGGAAGAAAAGAAAGAAGTAAAACCGCCGGAAAAGCAACCGGCCGCGAAGGAGACGAAGGAAGTCAAGCCGGCCGCGCCGGCCCCGCAGCCCGAGAAGGCCAAACAGCCGGATACCAGCAAACAGCCGAGCAAGCCGGCGCCGGCGGAAAGAGAGAAGAAGCCGGCCGATGAGAAGAAAGCGAAGGGCACCTCGGCCAATGAGCGGCCATCGCCTTTCCGGTTGGTGGCGTTGCTGAGCGACGAAAAACCGGCGGCTGCCCCTGGCGACAAGAAACCGGCGGCTGCCCCTGGTTCCGCCAGTGCCACACCGCCGGCAAAGGCCGAGCAGCCGGCGAAGAAACCGGCGGATAAGCCGGCAGAAAAGCCGGCGGTGAAGAAAGAGCCCGCCCCGGCGCCCGCGAAGCCGGAGGTCAAACCGGCCGCCGCGCCGCCCGCGGCGAAGGCCCCCGCCCCGGCGGCAAAGCCGCCGGCCCCGAGCGCCACTGGCTCGACCAGTGCCACCCCGGCGAAACCGGCCGGCCCTTCGGATGCGATCAAGCGCCGCATCCGCCAGGAGTTGGCCATGGGGAAGATCACCAAGATTTTTGACGGTCTGCGCGAGAAGATGGAGGAGTACCATCGCCAGCACACCGCCTATAAAGTGGCGGTGCTTCACGGCCAAAACAAGGATGAGGGACCTGCGGCCAAACGGGAGATGCCGTCGCTGCCGCCTCCGTTGGACTTCGAGAAATTGGCCCAGCAGAATGGGCTTACGGTCGGCAAGACCAGGCTCATGGCGCAGTGGGAACTGCAGGCTACGGAGATCGGTGCCTCGTTTGTGGGCATGCGCGACCCGGTGGCCCGCTATGCCCTGACGCTGGCCGAGTTCCTTCCGGCCGAATCGATGGACTTGCAGGGCGATCGCTACGTGTTCTGGAAGACCGAGGGGGCGAAAGACCGCGTTCCCGCGTTCACCGATAAGGGAGAGCGCGAGGTGGTGTTGCGGGCGTGGAAAATGGTCCATGGCCGGGGCTTGGCCATCAAGGGGGCCGAGGCCTTGGCCGAAGAGGCCCGCAAGGCCAGCAAACCGCTGAAGCAGGTTTTGGCCGACCGGCCGGACCTGCGCGTCACGCTGCCGCCGGCGTTCAGTTGGATGACCTTCGGCAACGTGCCGCTGGGATCGGCCCCCAATGCGGCCCGCATCGGCAGCGTGGCCGGCGTGGACCTGCCCGGCGAGGAGTTCATGCGTACCGTGTTCCATTTGAAACCGGGCCAGGTGGGCGTGGCGATGAATGCCCCGCAAACCGTGGCCTACGTGATTCGCCTCGATCAGCTAAGCCCTTCGCACGAGGTGCTGTGGAAGCAGTTTGAAGTGGACGACTTCAGCAAGTACGCGCCCGTCGCGATCGGCGATCAACGGCAAATCCTGCAGGCGTGGCTGCGCGAGATCAGGACTTCGGCGGACCTGCAGTGGAAGCAGAAGCCCGAGCAAGTGCAGGATTCCGGCCCGCAGCAGCAGGAAGAGGAGTAAGCGGCCGCGTCACGAGGGGTGGCAGGCCCTGAGGAACGAAGGGTGTGGCGGAGGGCCGAACCAGGCCCTTCGCGGCGCTTAGGGACATGCCACCCAACGTCCGCATGGCCTCGACCGCGGCGCGGTTGCTCTGGGGCAGGGTCAACTTCAAGACCTTGCGTTCGGCTGCCGCCGCTTCCGGAAACCAGCCGGCCTGGGCGTAAGCCGCGGCCAGCGTGTCGAGGAGGTCCGCCCGCTACCCTTTTCTGCCGCCCTTTCCCGGAGCGTTGACAGGGCACCGTCGCCGCGATAGTTTAACGTTTGTGCAAGGGTTTTACCTGCGGTTTGCCAACCTGAGGAGGAATCGTCCATGTGGCGCAAATGCCTGTTGTTCCTGGCGGCCATCGTTGGCGGAAGCGTATCCGTTGGTCTGGCGGCCGGCGGCGCCAAAACCGGCGCCATTCCCGTGATCTTCGACACCGACATCGGCGACGACATCGACGATACCTGGGCCCTGACGATGCTGCTGAAAAGTCCGCAGTTCGATGTGCGTCTGGTCACCACCAGTTGCGGCAAGGCGGAGTATCGGGCCAAAGTGATTGCCAAGCTGTTGACGGCCGCCGGCCGCACCGACGTTCCCGTCGGCTTGGGCGAGGGTGGCCGCGGCGGCGTCGGGGGACAGCAGCCGCTGGTCAAGGATTACAAGCTATCCGATTATGCCGGCAAAATCTTCGAGGACGGCACGGGCGCCATAATCGACGTGATCAACCAATCGCCCCGGCCTGTCACGGTGATTTCCGTGGGCCCATTGCACACGATGGCCGCCGCCTTGGAACGCGATCCTCAGATTGCCGCCAAGGCCTGCTTTGCCGGCATGTACGGCGGCGTGCGCCGCGGATACGGCGAGAAGGTGCAGCCCGAATATAACGTGGTTGCCAACGTGCCGGCCGCTAGAAAAGTCCTCTCCGCCCCCTGGCGGCAAATCTCCATTACGCCGCTCGACACGTGCGGCCTGGTGAACCTGTCGGGCGAACGCTTCCAGACCTTGAAGGAATGCAACAATCCGCTCACGCAAGCCATGTTGAACAACTATCGCGTGTGGGCCGGCAAGAAGCGACTGGACGAGCTGACGGCCAGCACCACGCTGTTCGACACGGTCGCCGTTTATCTGGCCAATCCCGGCCCGAAGCCCTTGGTCAAGCTGGAGATGCTGCCCATCTCGGTGACTGACAAAGGCATCACGCAGATCGATCCCAAGGGCCACAAGATGTGGGTGGCTACATACTGGAACGATCTCGACGGCTACCGCGATCTACTCATGAAGACGTACACGGGGCGATGACGAGGCTGTGAGTCTTTGTAATGGGATGAAACGCACCGTGCATGGTGGAGGGCGGTGCGTTTCACGTATGCTGCGTTAACGTTCGTGCTTTAGGGGCTCGAACAAAACGTGCTCCTCACGCTCCGCGTGAGGCCATTTCGAGCACAGCGTCCCTCTCGCGGAGCGAGAGGAGTACATTGAGTTTCTCGTTGTGTTACAGGTCCTTACTCCGGCAATTCTGCAGACTTCCGCATGGCCGCTCCCGTACCCATGACGCTGAAGTGCATCGCCGAGCAATTGGGCCTGTCGGCGACTACCGTGTCGCGGGTCCTCAGCGGTCAGGCCCAGCGCTACCGGATCAGCAAGAAGACGGAGACCGCCGTGCGGCGGCTGGCCACGCAGGCCAATTTCAGTCCCAACCGCGTCGCCCGCGGGCTGCGGCTGCGGCGGACCGAGAGCATCGGCCTGGTGATCCCCGACGTCTCGAATCCGTTCTTTGCCGGGATTGCCCGGGAGATCACGCGGGGCGCCCGGCAGTGCGGTTATTCGGTGATCGTTTGCGACAGCCAGGAGAGCGAGGAAGTGGAGATGGAATCGCTCGATTTGCTGCGCGGCCGGGGCGTCGAAGGGATTGTGCTTTGCCCGGTGGGGCGTTTGGCCGAGCACCTGGTTCGGTTCGAGGAGGAGGAACTGCCGATCGTGCTGGCCGATCGCTATTTCCCCGGCCTGCGTTTGCCCTACGTGGCTTCCGACAATTTCGGCGGCGCCCGCGAGGCGACGACGCATTTGCTGGAAAATGGCCATCGCCGCATTGCTTGTGTCCAGGGCCTAGCAGGTTCGTCGCCCAACGAAGACCGGCTGCGGGGTTACTGGGAAGCCCTCGAAGCGCACCGGATCGCCGTCGACGAATCGTTGATCGTGGGCGACGGCTTCGGTGAGCAAAACGGCTACATCGCCACGAAGCTGCTGTTGCGGACGGCCCACGATGTCACGGCCTTGTTGGCCTTCAGCAACTTGATTGCACTGGGGGCCATCCGCGCGCTCAGCGAGGAGGAATTGCAGATCCCCGGCGATGTCTCGCTCGTATCGTTCGACGATCAGCCTTACTGCGCCTACCTGGCAGCCCCGCTGACCGCGGTGGCCCAATCGTCGGCCGAAATGGGCCAGATCGCCGTCAAGTTGTTGTTCGATCGGATTCGCTCGCCGCAGCGCGTCGGCGGGGGAGGTATTCTGCTGCCGACGAACCTGGTGACGCGCGGGTCGGTGCGAAAACTCAACGAATTGGGAGCCGAACGGAAGCAACGCCACGTTTGTGGCTAAAGGCCATGCGATAGCGGGCGGGATGGAACTAATGACGTCAACGCAACATAAGGAGAAATAACTCGTGAGTATCAAGCAAGTGCTGCTCATCGCGGCGGTCGTCGTGGCTGGCGCGTCGCCATGGCTCGCAGCCGGCGAAAAAGCCGGCGACCCGCGGGCCGGCGCCATTCCGGTCATCTTCGACACCGATATTGGCGACGACATCGACGATACGTGGGCGCTGACGATGCTGCTGAAAAGCCCGCAATTCGACGTCAAACTGGTTACGACGAGTTGCGGCAAGGCGGAATATCGGGCCAAAATCATCGCCGAGCTGCTCACGGTTGCCCGCCGCACGGACATTCCCATTGGCCTGGGCGAGGGCGGTCGCGACGGCGTCGGCCCCCAGCAGCCGTTGGTCAAGGACTACAAGCTCTCCGACTATCCCGGCAAGATCTACCAGGACGGCGCCGGCGCCGTGATCGACGCCATCAAGCGATCGCCGCGGCCGATCACGGTGGTTTCCGTTGGCCCCCTGCACACGATGGCCGAGGTCTTGAAACGCCAACCGCAGATCGCCGCCAAGGCGTCGTTCGTGGGCATGCACGGCAGCGTGCGAAGAGGCGGCACCGAGTACAATGTCACGGCCGATATTCCGGCGGCGCAAAAGGTTCTCTCCGCTCCATGGCGGCAAATCACCATCACGCCGACCGATACTTGCATGCTGGTCAACCTGTCGGGCCAGCGCTTCGAGACCCTCAAACGCAGCAACGATCCGGGCGCAAAAGCGATGTTGGAGAATTACCGCGTCTGGGCCGGCAAGAAGAGCATCGACGAGCTCCAGGCGAGCAGCATCCTGTTCGACACCGTGGCCATCTATCTGGCCAACCCTGGCGACCGACCGTTGATCCAGTTCGAAACGCTGCCGATCATCGTGACCAACGACGGCTTGACCCGGATCGACCCCAAGGGCAAAAAGATGCTGGTGGCCACGTACTGGAAGGATCTGGACGGCTTCCGCGACCTGCTGGTGAAAACGCTTACGGGGCCGTGACAATCGGAGAAAGCGCTGCGAGATCGGGCTTTAGCAACGGGGCTGAACGATTTCCAACCGAAAGGGACCGACGCCACGCTTGTTGCTGAAAGCCATTCGACGGCCGTTTCTTTCGGCATCATGCGATAGCGGGCGGGATGAAACTTGTGATGGCAACGCAACATTAGGAGAAACGACTCATGTGTGTAAAACAGATGCTTCTGATCGTGGCGATTGTCGTCGCTGGCGTGTCGCCATGCCTCGCAGCAGGCGCAAGAGCTGCCGGTCCGCAAACCGGCGCCATTCCGGTAATCTTCGATACCGACATTGGCGGCGATATTGACGATACCTGGGCGCTGACGCTGCTGCTGAAAAGCCCCCACCTCGATGTCAAGCTGGTCACCACGAGCAACGGCCAGGCGGAATATCGGGCCAAGATCATCGCCAAGCTGCTCACGGTTGCCGGGCGCACGGACATTCCCGTGGGCGTGGGCGAGGGCGGCCGCGACGGCGTCGGCGGCCAGCAGCCGTGGGTGAAGGACTATAAGCTCTCCGATTATCCCGGCAAGCTCTACCAGGACGGCGCCGGCGCTGTGATCGACGTCATCAACCGATCGCCGCGGCCGGTTACGGTGATTTCCGTGGGCCCCTTGCAAACGATGGCCGAGGTTCTGAAGCGGGACCCGCGAATTGCGACCAAGGCCTCGTTCGCCGGCATGTTCGGCAGCGTGCGGAAAGGTTATGACGGCAAAAGCAAGATCGACGCGGAATGCAACGTCGTATCCAATCCACCGGCGGCGCAAAAAGTCCTTTCTGCCCCCTGGCAACACATCTGCATCACGCCGGTCGATACTTGCGGGCTGGTCAACCTGTCGGGCCAGCGGTTCCAGACGCTCAAACTCAGCGACAATCCGAGCGTAAAAGCGATGCTGGAGAATTACCGCATCTGGGCCAACAAGAAGAGCATCGACGACCTCCAGGCGAGCAGCACCCTGTTCGATCCCGTGGCCGTCTATCTGGCCAATCCAGGCAACAAGCCTTTGATCCAGTTCGAAACGCTGCCGATCATCGTGACCAACGACGGATTTACCCGGATCGATCCGAAGGGCAAGAAGATGCTGGTGGCCACGTCCTGGAACGATCTCGACGGCTTTCGCGACCTGCTGGTGAAGACGCTTACCGGGCCGTGACAATCGGAGAAATCGCTGCGAGATCGGGCTTTAGCGACGAGGCTGAACGAGTTCCAACTAAAAGGAGATCAACGCCATGTTTGTGGTTGAAAACTATGGAACGGCCGTGCTGTTGTGCGTCGTGACGATGCTCTGCTGGGGCTCTTGGGCGAATGCCCAAAAGGCCGTCGGCGGGCGCTGGCGGTTCGAGCTGTTTTACTGGGATTACGTGCTGGGTGTGCTGCTGGCCGCGCTCCTCTTCGCCTTTACGCTGGGGAGCACGGGCACGAGCGGCCGCGGCTTCCTGGCCGACCTCTCCCAGGCCGATCCGGCCAACATCGGCTCGGCCCTGCTGGGCGGAGTGGTCTTCAATGCGGCCAATATTCTGCTGGTGGCCGCCATCGCCCTGTCGGGCATGGCCGTCGCCTTTCCCGTTGGCATCGGGCTGGCCCTGGTGTTGGGCGTCGTGGTCAACTACGTGGCCGAGCCGGCCGGCAATCCGGCCGCGCTTTTTCTGGGCGTGGCCTTCATCGCGGCCGCCATCGTGCTCGACGCGCTGGCGTACGGCCGACTCCCCAACGAGAAGAACACCCAGCGCGGCAAGGGATTGCTGCTGGCCGTGCTGTGCGGCATTCTGATGGGCTATTTTTATCGCTTTGTGGCCAAAGCCATGCCCGCCCCCGAGCAATTCGCCGCCATGCCGTCGGGAAAACTCAGTCCCTACACGGCGATGGTCTTTTTCTCGCTGGGCGTGCTCTTGAGCAACTTCGTGCTCAATACGGCCATCATGGTGCGGCCGTTTTCCGGCCCGCCGGTGCCGCTGGCCGGTTATTTCCGCGGCTCGGCCCGCGACCATCTTTGGGGTATCGTGGGCGGAATGATCTGGGCCGTGGGCATGATGCTCAGCATTGTCGCCGCCGGAAAGGCCAGCTTTGCCGTGTCCTATGGCCTGGGACAAGGGGCGACGATGGTGGCGGCCTTCTGGGGCGTGTTCATTTGGCGGGAGTTCCGCGATGCGCCCCGCGGCACCGGACGGCTGCTGGCGCTGATGTTTGCCGGCTATATCGCCGGCCTGGCGTTGGTGATTATCTCCCGATTGGTTTGACATGAAACTCAGGAGCGTGCCATGAGTGTTCCGCGAATCGTGGTCGTCGGCAGCGTCAATACCGACATGGTCGTCAAAGGGGAGCGGTTGCCCGGCCCCGGCGAAACGGTTACCGGCGGCCAATTCGTCCTGGTGGCCGGGGGCAAAGGGGCCAATCAGGCGGTGGCCGCCGCGCGGCTGGGCGGCGACGTGACCCTGGTGGCCAAGGTGGGCCGCGACGTGTTCGGCGATCAGGCGATCGAAAACTTCGGCCGCGAAGGCATCCGCACCGACTGCATCCTGCGCGACGAGAAAAACGCCACCGGCGTGGCCCTGATCCTGGTCGACGCGAAGGGGGAAAACCTGATCTCCGTGGCCTCGGGCGCGAATCATGCCTTTACGCCGGCCGACGTCGACCGGGCGGCCGAGCGCATCCGCACGGCCAGCGCGCTCATGCTCCAGTTGGAAATCCCCATGGACGCCGTGTGCCGAGCGGCCGAAATTGCCGCCGCGGCGGGCGTGCCGGTGATTCTCGATCCGGCCCCCGCGGCACCGCTGCCCGATGGCTTGCTGAAAAACGTCGCCTACCTGACGCCAAACGAATCGGAGGCCGAGCGGCTGACCGGGATTCCGGTCGCGGACGAGGGCTCTGCCCGCCGCGCCGCCGAGCGGCTGTTGGCGGCCGGCGCCCGGCACGTATTGGTCACGCTGGGATCGAAGGGCGCGCTGTTGGCCGGAAAAGAGGGCATGGTTTTGATTCCGACGGTGCCGGTGAATGCCGTCGACACCACGGCGGCCGGTGACGCCTTCAACGGCGGGCTGGCCTGGGCGCTGGGAAGCGGCATGGCCCTGGAGGCGGCCGTGCGTCAGGCGTGCCTGGTCGGTGCGCTTTCGGCCACGCGTCTGGGGGCGCAGCCTTCGCTGCCCACCAAAAAAGAACTCGATGATTTCGTGGCGTTGCATCGCAACTAAGGATCCATTCCCGTGATTGACAAACGACCGGCTCTCGGCACGTTGGCCGTACTATTAGCGTTGCTATCGGCTCTGGCAAACGCGGAGGATACCGGGAAATCGCCCGCCCGAGAGCCTGCGCGGCTCATTTTTGATACCGATGTTGGCAACGACATCGACGACGCCATGGCGTTGGCCCTGATTCACGCGCTGGAAAGCCAAGGCCAGTGCAAGCTGTTGGCCGTGACGGTTACGAAGGACAATCGGTACGCGGCGCCGTTCGTCGACCTGGTGAACACGTTTTACGGGCGGGGCGACATTCCCATCGGTGTCGTGCGCGGCGGCGTTACGCCGCAGGATGGCCATTACCTTCGGTCGTGCTCGACGGCGGAAGACAACCGCCGGTTGCGATATCCGCACAAGCTTTTGGACGGCCGTAATGCGCCGGAGGCCACCGGACTGCTCCGCAAGATATTGGCCGGCCAGCCCGACGGTTCGGTCACGATCGTTCAAGTCGGTTTCTCCACGAATTTGGCGCGGCTGTTGGCTTCCAAGCCCGACAAAGACTCCCCGTTGGACGGCACAGCCTTGGTTCGGAAGAAGGTTCGGCTTTTGTGTCCCATGGCCGGCGATTTCAGGCCGATGGCGGCGGCACAACACGTCAAAGAGTACAACGTGGCTACGGACGTCAAATCGGCGCAGCGGGTGTTCGATCACTGGCCGACGCCGATCGTCGTCAGCGGACACGAAATTGGCACGGCGATTCACTATCCGGCCAAGAGCATCGAGCGCGACTACGGCTATGTGCCGCACCATCCGATTGCCGAGGCGTACCGGCTGTACGCGAAAATGCCCTACGATCGGTCCACTTATGATTTGACCAGCGTGCTCTACGCCGTGCTGCCCGAGGCCGGTTATTTTGGTCTTTCGGCGGAGGGCCGCCTTCGCGTCGACCAGAGCGGCGTGATGCACTTCGAGCCGCAGGCGGACGGTTTGTGTCGCTATATGACGGTCACGCCCCAGCAGGTCGCGCGCGTGCGCGACGCATTCGTGAAGCTTTGCAGCCGGGCACCGGATAGCCAACGGTTCCGCCGCCTGCCGATGAAGACCTATCGCGACAAGATGCGCGGCGGCTGGCTGGGCCAAATGGCCGGCGTCGGCTGGGGACAGCCGACGGAATTCACGGTCATGGGGGCCATCATTCCCGAGGCCAAAATGCCCGCCTGGCAGCCGGCCTGGATCAACCAGCACGGCAACGACGATTGTTACGTGGAAATGACGTTCATGAAAACACTGGAGGATTATGGGCTGAACGTGGGGATTCGCCAGGCGGGGATCGACTTTGCCAACAGCGGTTACCCGCTGTGGCACGCCAACGACGCGGGACGCACGAATCTCCGCAAGGGGATTGCCCCGCCCGACAGCGGCCACCCGAAGTTCAACCAGCACGCCGACGACATCGACTATCAGATCGAGAGCGACTTTGCGGGCATCATTTCGCCGGGGATGCCAAATCAGGCCATCGCTCTGGGGAGCGTCTTTGGCCATCTGATGAACTATGGCGACGGCGTCTATGCCGGGCAATTCATCGCCAGCATGTATGCCGAGGGGTATTTTCAGTCGAAGCCGGAGAAGCTGATCCCCATCGCTTTGCGCTCGATTCCGGCCGAAAGCCAATACGCCGAGATGGTTCGCGACATGCTGCGTTGGCATCAAGAAATTCCCGACGACTGGCAACGAACGTGGCAACTGGTCGAGAACAAATACCACAAAGACCCGAAATATACGCACGGGCTTTGCTCCAAGGCCGGCGGCGCGAAGGCCGGCAGCATCGACGTGAAGCTGAACGGGGCCTACGTCTTGATGGGCTTGCTCTATGGCGGCGGCGACCCCGACCGGACGATCGTCATCGCCTGCCGCTGCGGCCAGGATAGCGACTGTAACCCGGCCAACGCCGGCGGAATCCTGTTCGCCACGATGGGAGCAGCGAAAATCCCGCCCCGCTTCCTCAAAGAGCTGAACCTGAACGCCAAGTACAGCCACTCCGAGTACACGCTGCCGAAGGTGTACGAGGTGAGCGAGAAGCTGACCCGGGCCGGCCTCATCAAAGCCGGCGGACGAATCGAAAAAGATGCCGACGGCGAGGAAATCCTCGTCATTCCCGTGCAGACACCAAAGCCTTCGAAACTGGAACGATCGTGGGCGCCGGGCCCCGCGGCCAACAGCCGGTTCACGCCGGAGGAAAGAGCCAAGATCCGCTTCACCAAGCCCTGATGCAAGGTACGAACACTCCCTTCGAGAGAGGAACTGTGACATGACAATCCGCACCGCGTTCTTCTTTGCCTTTCTGGCTCTGGCATCCGCCGCGTCGGCTGGCCCGGTATCCGTCTTGCCGGACAAGGTCCCCCTTGCCGTGGCCGACCGGCAAGACGCGCAAATCCCCGACCGCGTGCACCTGTCGGGGATGATCGGCTCGCGGATCCAGAACAGCGCGCTGAACCGGCTTCTGCCCATGGACGTGGATCGCTTGCTCGAGGGATTCCGCAAGCGTCCGGGCCGGCAGACCTACGACGGCGAGCACGTGGGCAAGTGGCTCCATGCGGCCACGCTGGCCTGGGTCTATACGGGCAACGCCGAACTGCGGGCCAAACTCGACAACGTGGTCAATGATCTGCTGAAGTGCCAACTCGACGACGGCTACCTGGGCACGTACCTGCCCCCGCAATACTGGACCGAATGGGACGTCTGGTCGCACAAGTATGACCTGATCGGCTTGCTGACCTACGTGCGTTACACGGGCAACACGGCGCCGCTGGCCGGTTGCCGGAAGATCGGCGACCTGCTCTGCAAGACGTTCGGCGACGGGCCGGGCAAACGCGACATCATCAAGGCCGGCTGGCACGTGGGCCTGGCGCCGACCAGCGTGTTGGAACCCATGGTGTGGCTCTATCGCATGACGGGAGAAAAGAAATACGGCGACTTCTGCCGCTATATCCTCCGCGCCTGGGAGCAGCCGAACGGCCCGCACATCGTTTCCCGACTGCTGGAAGGGAAGGGCGTCAACAAGGTGGGCAACGGCAAGGCCTACGAGATGCTCTCCTGCATCAACGGCTTGCTCGAATGGTATCGCACCACCGGCGACTCGCGCTATCTTCGGGCGGCGCTCAACGCCTGGGATGACATCCTGGCCAAGCGGCTGTACATTACGGGCACGGCCAGCGCCGGAGAAATCTTCCACGGCGACTACGAGCTGGTCAACACGGGCAACGTGGGCGAAACGTGCGTCACCGTCACCTGGCTGCAACTCAGCGCCCATCTGCTGCGTTTGACCGGCGAGGCGCGCTTCGCCGAACAGCTCGAACGCATCGTCTACAACCAACTCTGCGGCGCCCAACAGCCGGACGGCAAAGCCTGGGGCTACTACGTCCAAATGGAGGGCAAGAAGCCCTACACGGCCACGCTCGACGGCCAATGCTGTCTGTCGAGCGGCCCGCGCGGTTTCGCGCTGGTGCCCACCTTCGCCTTGACCACCGACGCCGACGGCGTGGTGGTGAACCTCTACGATGCGGGCAAGGCCCAATTGCGTTTGCGCAATGGCACCGCGGTGAAACTGGGCATTGAAACGGCGTATCCGGCCGCGGGAAAGATCGCCATCAGCATCGATCCGGCCGAGCCCCGCAAGTTCGCGCTCAAACTTCGTATCCCCCAGTGGTGTCGCAAGGCGTCATTGCGGATCAATGGCGATCCGGTAGACATGAAGGGAATGCGGAGCGGCTCTTACGCCGTCATCAACGGCAACTGGAAGAAGGGGAACAAGGTCGAGCTGGACCTGACGCTCGAGCCGCGCGTGGTCGTCGGCCAACACGGCAATAAGGGAAAAGTGGCGATTTGCTACGGTCCCCTGGTCTTGGCGGCCGACGAGGCCCTGCTGGGCGGCGAGCATACCAGCCTCAACGCGATTGCGGTGGCATCCGCCGACCGAACGGCATTGGCCATCACGCCGGAACTGGCGCCGGAGAAATTCCGGACCTGGCCCGGGGCGCAGGTCTTCCACCTCAAGGCGGTGGCCGGCGCGGGCCGATCGCCTTTGGACATCCAATTGGTTCCCTTTGCCGCCGCCGGCGCGACGGGGAAGAACTATAAAGTCTGGCTGCCGCTGGTGGGCCGCTAGGCCGAACGGACAAGTTGCCACTGATAAGTCCCGCAGGGACGACAGTCATTAGCCGGGGACGTTAGTCCCCGGAGGGAGCTTTGAATCATGTTCTAGCCGCGGAGCGGCGGCAGAAATCACTGTCGCCCCGATGGGGCTGCGGGCCATGGAACGGCCTTCCTCCCAGGAACGAACATCCCTGGCTATTGACTATCGCCGCTTCGCGGCTCGACCCGACCAACGACCAGACGCTCGTGCCACTCTACAGCAGCGGCCCGCAGAGCTTGGCCAGGTTGACTTTCAGCCGCCCCAGCCGCGTTCGCGTGGGCAGGTCGTCGGCCGTGGCCTGCTGGGACTGGGCGAGATAACCCTCCTGCAAACGCCGCAACTCCTCCACGGCCTCGGGGGTGTGCACGAACAAGTTCAACTCGAAGTTCAGGTCGAACGAGCGGATATCGTAATTGGCCGAGCCGAACATGGCCAGCTCGTGGTCGATGGTGAGCGTCTTGGCGTGCAACATCCCTTCGTGGAAGAGGAAGATGTTGACGCCGTGCCGCATCAGATAATCGCAATAGAAGGCCCCCGCAGCCTCGACCAGGCGATGATCGCTCCGCTTGGGAATCACCACCTCGACGCGCACGCCTCGCAAGGCGGCCAGCCGCAGCGCCAGCACCATCGCCTCGTTGGGGACGAAATAAGGCGAGGTAATCACCACCCGCTGCTGGGCCAGAAAGATCGCCTTGACGATCAAGTCCTGAAACAGTTCGGTGGGATGGTCCGGCCCGGTGGGGACCACCTGCACGGCGATCGGCCCGTCGGCCGGGCTGGGCGGAAACAGCGCCCCGTCTTCCAGCAGCTCGCCCGACTCGTAAAACCAGTCCTCCAAAAAAATTCCTTGCAACTGGCGAACCACCGGGCCGGTGATCCGCGCCATGATGTCGTGCCACACGCCTGCCCGCTTGTGACCGTAGCTGGCCTCGACGATATTCTGCGAGCCGGTGAAGGCAATCAGGCCGTCGATCACCGCCAGCTTGCGATGGTTGCGGAGATCGAGGCGGGCGAAGGGCAAACGCCAGAGCGTTGCCGGCAAGAGGGCGAAGATGCGCACGCCGTGTTGGCGGAGCCAGGGGGCCAGCCGGCGAAAGAGCTGCCGCGAGCCCACGCCGTCGGCCAGCACGCGGCAGGCCACGCCCCGCTGCGACGCCCGGGCCAGCGCCTCGGCCACGCGCCAGCCCACGCTGTCGTCCTTGAAGATGTAAAACAGCAGGTGCACGTGTTGCCGGGCCGCATTGATGTCGGCGATCAAGCGGTCGATGACCACGTCGGTGTCGTTCATCAGCACGATCGAGTTGCCGGCCGCCACGGGCAGTCCGCCGGCGCGGGCGGCGGGGTCGGCCGCCACGCTTTGATCGTCGCTCTGGTCGACAGCGACGATGTGGTCGGGATCGAGCGGCGGATACTCGGCGGCCTCGAGTTGCAGGCGGCGGCTGCGGCGGCGGGCCCAACGCCGGCGGCCGAGGCGGTTTTCGCCGATCAGCAGATAGAGCCCGAGACCGACCCAGGGCTCGAAAAAGACGATCGTCAGCCAGGCCAGGCAGGTGGCCGGCCGCTCCTTGCGCAATACGATCACCGGCAGCATCGTCACGCGAATCGCCCATTCGCTGGCCAGCAGCAGCGTCCAAAACGTCACGTCCATCGGGTTCAGGGAGCTTTCGGCTCCTGGATTGGGGGCGAGGGCTTTGCGATTTCCGAAGGCACCGGGGGCGTATCGATCTTGATCACCAGGGGAAGACCAAAGTCATCGCGCAAGCGGGGCGGCTGCCGGGCTGCCGGCTTTTCTGCCACGGCGGGCCGCGCGCTGGTGGCGTGAGAGGACGAGGCTGCCGTCGTGGCGTGCGACGAGTTGCTTTGCGGCGGGCAGCCGCTTAAGAGGAGCATGACTATCGCGAAAACCACGCATAGGCGTCCCATGCCCCGATTATCGCGGATCAGCCCGCCAATGGGAAGTAGCCGGCGGGCCGCCCCGCGGGGGCACCCTGTTTAGCCGGCGTGCTGGCACGCCGCGCGGCGCGGAGACTGATTGTTGGGGCGGCAGTTGCACTGCCGCCCCGGAATTGCGGCAAGAACAGGGATGGCAGTGCAACTGCCACCCCAACATGTGAACGCGGCGAGCAAGCTGGCCGGCGAAATGGTGCGATCTCTCCGAGCGCCGCAACAGCCGCGGTGACACCTATGCTGCTTTGCCCAGCGGAGCGGCGACCGGCGCGGCCACGGTATCCGGCAGAACGGCCGGACATTGCGCGGCCGACGGCCCGCTTCCGACCAGGAGTACCATCGCGGCCATCAGCCAACCGGTGGTCCCCAGACCCAACAGGCCAATGCGGCCAACATAGGGGAGCAAGAGATACTGCGCGACAATGAGCACGCCCGGCACAACCGCCAAGACGCGGGCCGGCAGCGAGGCCCCTTGGCCGTCAAGCCACAACGGGACGAACAGCACGGCGGGTGCCAAGAGCACAAAGTAGTGATTTCGCGCCACCGGCGAGACGACCAACAGCGCGGCGCAGGCCAGTCCGAAACCGGTTGCCTCGGCGAACAAAATGTCGCGGTGACCGGCCAAGCGCAGGCCGACCAACAACAAGGTCAACAGCAAGGCCATGCGGACGAACAGCAGGCAGGTGTCGACGCACGGCGAATCCATCAGCCGCGGCGGAGGGTTATTGTCATCGACCAGGGGGTCTTCCGGACCGCCGGCCACCATGTACGCCGCGAAGTTCCCCAGCCGGTAGAGAGCATTGCCGAGGCACTGATTGCGCACCGAATGCGTATCCTTCTCGAAGCCCGGCGTCGCGGTGCTGCTCTCGGCGCTGCTCAGGACGAGGCGTTGCCAGGTGCCGAGGTGTCGGAGATTCTGGTTCCAACCGATCAGTGCCGCAGGGAGCAAGAAGAAGAAGAGCACCAGGCCCAGCCCCACGCCCGACAGGGCAGGGACGAACCGCCAGCCAATTTCGGCGGCCCGGGGCTGCCGCCGCCATCGTTGCCGCAGGAAGCCGGTCAGTTGGATGAACAAGAGGAAGGCGACGGGCAAAATGGGAATGATCTTGATGGTTACTGCCGCCGCCAGCACGACGCCGCCGGCAAGCCGGGTCACGGGGCTCCGCCCGGTGAGCACCAGCCGCAAGCCCAACAGCAGCAGGTAGACAACCACGATCGTCACTTGTCCCCGCTGCAGGCAATTGAGCGTGGGCAGAACCACGGCCACCACCGTAGCCACGCCGAGCCACGCCATGCCGCGCCGCGGGCCAGGGGGCCAATCACCGGCCGGACGGTACGCGAAGGCCAGGATCCGCCTGCTTTCGCAATATGCGCCCCAACACATGGCGACGCAGAGAAAGAACCAGACCGTCGCCTGGTCCTGCATGGGCAGGAGGTGCAGGGGCGCCAAAACCATGGCGAACATCGGCGGGTAAACGTAGGTCCAGCCGCGCGGGTTGCAGACCGCATAGGGGGGGCGACCGTCGAAAAATGCCGCACCGGCCTCGGTGTAGACCGTCAGATCGCTCTTGTGCTCTCCCGGTGCGTCGGGATAGGCATAGCCGCGGCGGCGCACGTCGACCAGCCCCCAGATCGTCAAGGCTACCAGCAGACCGACAAGCAGTTGCCAGGACGCCGGCCGGCGTTTCTGGCAGAACTCCCGTAGTCTGGTAAGTGCATCCCGAGAACGCATGAAAATCCTCGTGCCTCGACGAATCCTCGCCAAGGGGGCAAAATTGCGGGCCGATTGTAGCTGCGGTCGATTCGCCGATGCAATCCTGGTTTCTTCCATATTTTCGGTTTCTTCCCCGTAACTTTTCATTTATAGTTCAGCGAATCTGCCGCCGGCCGCTTTTCGGCCTTGACACGTCTGGGAGGACGGCGAGAATCGGTGTTTTGGGTAATTTCATTCCGGGAGCGTCGTACCATGTCCACCCGCGAACGCTGGATCGTCTATCCCATCCTCTTTCTGACCCTGGGCCTCGCGCTGCGCGATAAGATCGTTCCGCCCACTCAGTGGGGCGGTAGGACGCTGCGAGTGCAGGCTGGCGAGGTCGCTACCGAACGACTCCGCTGCAATTCGCAACTGCGGGCCGGCGAGATCGTGGCCGCACAAATCCGCTGCAAGCAAGTGCTAGTCGATAACCTCGTTTGCCAGCGAATGGAGTCGGGACGGGCCGAATGCCGGACCTTCTGGGTCAGTGGACCGACGGGCCGACCGGTCATCGCCGCCGGGAGCGATGCCAAGACGCATACCGGCGTGCTCGAGACCCTGTCGGCCAGCGGAGTGCCGCAGGTGCGGCTCCTCTCAACGCCCACCGGCGGCGTGGTGAACACCATCGGCGCCGGCGGCCGGGCACAGCTAATTCTCGGCGATCTCGGCCAGGGCTTGGGCCTGTTCGCCCAACTGCCGGGGCGAGAACTGCTTCCCTTGACCCGGCCGCTGAAAGTGGAATCCGTACCACCGGCTTCGCAGCCGCCGAAAAGCCCGGCCGAGCCGTCCAAGAAACCGTCGCCGCCAAGAACCAAAATAGGGACCTGATTCGTTGGGCACGCTAGGCAAGAAACTCATCGCGGCAGTCTGCTCCCCGGCCGTTTGGATTCCGGCCCTGGTGTTGTTCGTGCTGACGGCTGTCTTTCGTTGCACCGACCTGGACATGGCTGTCGTGCGGCCGTTCTTCCAGGGCTGTACGCCCGGCGATCAAATCCCCGATCGCTGGCCGTTGATGAACGCCTATCCGTGGAAGGCGCTCTACGATTTCGGCATCTATCCGGCGCTCCTGATGGGCGCCGGCGGGCTGGTCGTGTGGGTGGCCAGTTTCATCTGGCCGGGAAAACTCGAACGCTGGCGCGACGAGGGACTTTTTTATGGTCTCTTGTTGATCATCGGACCGGGAATCATCATCAACGGCGCGCTGAAGCCCTACTGGGGCCGGCCGCGGCCCAACGCCCTGGTTTGCTTCGGCGGCCAGCGCGAGTTCCTGCCGGTGTGGGTCTACGGCCGCGGGCAGGACGAATCGTCTTTCCCCAGCGGCCACGCCTCGATGGGCTTTTGCCTGATGGCCCCGGCCTTCGTTCACTACCGCCGTCGGCCGCGGCTGGCCCTCTGCTTTTTCCTCGTCGGGCTCACCGCCGGATGTCTGATGGGGCTGACGCGGGTAGTGGCCGGCGGACATTTTCCCAGCGACGTCCTGTGGGCCGGCGGTTTGATCTACTTTACCGCGATCTTGATCGCCGCGCCGTTCCGCTTTGGAATACGAGGTTACCCGCCCGGGTAGGACAAGCCGGCGGGGCGCCCACTCGCACGTTACGGCCGAGCGGTCGTGTGCAGGTCTCCGTCCCGGAGGGACGTTTGATAGTAGCCCAGCACTTCAGTGCTGGGACGATCGGCGAAACAGGAGAGTTTTCCGTCCCGGAGGGACGACTGAAACCGTATTTCGAGCGCCGTCTTTCAGTTGTCCCTCCGGGACAAATGGTCTTTCATTGGACCTTGAGACCCAGCGATGAATCGCTGGGCTATTGTCAACGACCCCTCCGGGGCCAGCCAACCGGACTTGTCTGTAAGAACGAGGGCTTACGCCCCTGCCTATTGACTGGCAACCCTCCGGGTTTGTACGCTCGTGGACTGCCTCAATTGCTAGCCCTGGCACGTCGCGGCCTGATGTTCGGCCAGCGCGCTCCGCAGCGCCCGACACTCCCGCTCCAGCATTTTGACGGCCTCTTCCGCTTCGGCCTGCGTGCCGCCATACAAACCGACCTTTTCCACGCGCGTGGCGGCTTCCTTGGCGGGCTGGGCGGCAAGGCAGGTAATCGTCCCCTTCAGCCGGTGTCCGAGGTTTCCCACTTCCACGAGATTGCCCCGCTCGAGCGCCGCGCGGATTTGTGGCAACAGCTTATCCGCGTCGTCGATGAAGATCTGGATCATTTGCCTGAGCAGCTCCGGCTTGCTGAGGCATTGTTTCAGCGCCGACGCCGGATCGAAGGCCGCTGCAGACGGCGCGGCCACTCGTTCCTCCCTGTCGGGCGAGGGCCCGGCCGCACCGGCCAACCTCTCGACCAGCGCAATCATCTCGCGGGCGTCGATCGGCTTGGACAGGTAGCCGTCCATACCGGCGGCCAGGCATCGCTCGCGGTCTTCTTTCATGGCGTGGGCCGTCATGGCGATAATGGGCATGCGGCACGTTTCCGCTTCCCCTTCGCGAATCGCCGCCGTGGCTTCCAGGCCGTCCATGCCCGACATTTGCACGTCCATGAGAATGGCGTCGTAATGGTTTTCCTGCGTCATGCGAAGCGCCTGTTGGCCGTCGCCCGCGACGTCGATCGTATGGCCGCGGCTCCGCAAAATGTAGGTCGCCAGTTTCTGATTGGCCGGATTATCTTCGGCCAGCAGGATGCGCAGTTGCGATGCGGCGGCCGCGCGGACGTCGGGCGTTTGGTCCTCGCCGGGCAGTTCCGCGGCCAGCGGCAAGCGAACCGTGAAATAGAACGTGCTGCCGCGTCCCACTTCGCTGTGGGCCCAAAGGCGGCCGCCCATCATGGCGACCAAGTTGGAGCAAATCGTCAGTCCCAGGCCGGTTCCGCCGAAGCGGCGGGCGGTCGACAGATCGGCCTGCGCAAACGGCCGGAAGATGTGGTCCAGCTCTGCGGCCGAGATGCCGATGCCCGTGTCCCGCACGGCGAATTGCAGATGACACATCGGAGATTGGAGACTTGAAATGTCAGATCCGAGATTTGAGATTTCAGATTCGGGAGCCGAAAGGTCCGCAGGCCCCTCGACCGTCTGAACAGGCTCCACGCTGAGTACGACTTCACCGCGTTCGGTAAACTTGATGCCGTTGCCGGCCAGATTGAGCAGCACTTGCCGCAGCCGCAGTTGGTCGCCCACCAGCAGGTCCGGCACGTCCGGCCGGATGCGGCAGGAGAAGGAAATCCCCTTCTCGCTCGCCCGCACGCCGAGCACCTGCGCGGTCTGATCCAAGACGCGGCGAAGACTGAAGGGGACCGATTCGAGCTCCAGTTTTCCCGCTTCGATCTTGGCCGAATCCAACAGATCGTTGAGCAGCGACAAGAGCAGATCGGCTGAATCCTTGGCCGTTTTGAGAAAGTCCGCCGCGGTCGGGTCGGCTTGCTTCGGCAGCGCCAGCTCAATCAGTCCCAGGATGGCGTTCATGAGCGTCCGCAACTCGTGACTCACGTTGGCCAGGAACCGGCTCTTCGCCCAGTTGGCGTTCTCCGCCGCGGTGCGGGCCAGTTCCAGTTCTTCTTCGGCCCGCTTCTTTTCCGTGAAGTCGCGGAAAACCAGCACCACTCCCCGCACCGCGCCGTCGTTTTGGCGGATCGCCGCGCCGCTGTCGTCGATGGGAGTTTCGCGGCCGTCCCGGGCGATCAAGCAGGTATGATTCGCCAGCCCCACGACGGTCCCCAGGCGCAAAACCTTCTCCACCGGACTTTCCACCGGCTGGCGAGTCTCGGCGTTGACGATGTGGAACACGGCCGGTAGCGGTTGGCCCGCGGCTTCCTCGTTGCTCCATCCCGTCAGGCGCTCGGCCTCGCCGTTGAGAAACGTGACACGGCCTTCGGCATCGGTCACGATCACGCCGTCCCCGATGCTGGCCAGGGTGACGGCCAGCAGGTCTTTCTGCCGCTGGGCTTCCTCGGCCGCGCGGACTAGTTCCCAATTCGCCGCGGCCAATTGCCCCGTCCGCTCGACCACCCGCCCTTCCAACTCCTCGTTAAGCCGGCGGATGGCCGCCTCGTGGCGATGGCGTTCCGTCAAGTCGGTGACCACCAGACAGACGGCGGTTGGGCCCTCGGCCCGCAGCGCCGCGGCCGACACCAACACCAGTATCTCCGTGGCGTCGGCGGCCGCGAGGGTCAATTCCATCCGCCCGGCCTTCTCGCCGAGCATGGCTGCCAGCCGGGCGTGGTCGGCCGGGACGACGAACTGTTCCATCCGCGCGCCCATCACCCGCTCCAGCGGCAGTTTGAGCATGGCGGCGAAATGCTGGTTGCAGTAGTGAACGACGCCCTCGGCCGCGAGCGTGACGGCCCCTTCCCGCATCTGTTCGATCAGCGCCCGATAGGGGTGCTCCCCGCCTTGCAGCGTGAACACGCGCTCGCCTTGGGGCGTTTCGATCACCAGGGCATCGACCGCCCCCTCGCGGATAGCGCGGAGGGTCTCTTGCGCCTCCTCCAGTAGCGCGCGGAGCGACTGGTTCTCCGCGGAAAGCCGCACGAGCTCCTCTTCCGGCCGGTTCGGTGATTTTGGAGTATCGTTCATCACCTTACCTCGCGTCGTCGCTCTTGGGGACGATGCCCAGCACGACCATGATTCGCCCCGGATCGCCCATATCGCCGATGACTTTCCGCAGCGGCGGCGGCAGCTTCTTCACCAGCGTGGGGGCCGCGATGATCTGGGCATCCTTGGCCAGGCCGGGCTGCTGATAGATGTCGACGATTTCCAGATCGTAGCGCCCGGCCAGGTGTTCTTCGCACAAGTTGCGGATGTTGTCGATGGCCTGCCGCGAGCGGGGCGTCATGCCGCTGACGTAGAGCCGTAGCACGAAGTGCGAGTCCGACGATTCGGCCAATGCCCGCTCGAACGCCTGGGCGGAAGGCGTGAAGCCCCTCTCGCCGGCGTTTTCGTTGTCGCTGGGCATATTCATTACTCGCGCCTCCCTAGGGCCGGGCGGTGGAGTCCGCACACCGCAGGTCCAGTCCAACCAGCACCCGTTCTTCGTTGGACAAGTCGCCGATGATCTTCTTCAGCGGCGGGGGCAGTTGGCGCACCAGCGTGGGAAGGGCGAGAATCTGGTCCCCCTTGGCCAGTTGCGGCTGCTCCAACAGGTCAATCACCTCGACGCGATAGCGTCCTTGCAGATGCTCCTCGCAAATCCGCTTCAGGTTGACGAAGGCGGCCACGCTCTTCGGCGTCCGTCCCGCCACGTACAGGCGCAGGTGCCACACCTGATCGTCCGGCGGAGCGAGAACCGCATCGCTCATGCCTTGATCGCCGGTCATAGGTTTTCCTCCTGTTGAGTCTTGCCTGAGGCCAGGCGTTTATCTCCGTCTGATTCCGACTGCCGGCTGTGTCCCATCGCCAGGCGGTCTTCCGCAATCTGCGTTTCCCGTGCCTGGTACTGGGTGATGGTCCGGCAAAGTTCCGCTTCCTGGGCCTGGAACTCCGCCCGCAAGGCGGCGATCTGCGCCTCCAGCGCCTCGCGTCGTCGCTCCAGTTCGCGTTGCCGCGCCTGGAGTTCCTGCTGCCGCAAAAGGGCCGCGGCCTTCTCCCGTGACTCCTGCGCCAGCCGGGCCGAGCCGGTCAGCACGCCCTCGGCGCCCAGGTAGACATCGAGCAGCTCGGCGCCGTGATCGGTCAGGAGGAATTCCCGCAGTTGATTGGAATGGGCCATGCCCCGCGATTTCAAGATGTACATGCTGCGGTTGCGCTCCCCGCCCAATTCGACGTCGCGCAGCAGGAGCCAGGTATCCATCAGCGACGAGACGCCGGCATCCGTTTGTTCCGTCGGGCGGCCGCCGCTGGTGAGATTGGTGAAGATGGCCGTGATCTGGTTGGACTTCAGGAGGTCGATCAACCGCATCAGCATGGCTTTCACCTCGGTGGTCGTGCCAGACGAGGTGAAATTGCTCAGCGGGTCGATGATGACGGCCCGGGGCTGAAAATCGCCGACCCACTTATGGATCGTCGCCAGGTGCATCTCCAGGCCGCACAGCGTGGGCCTCGCGGCGTGGAAACGCAGCAGGTCGCTCTTGATCCACGGCTCCAAGTCGATGCCGATCGAGCGCATGTTGCGGACCAACTGGCCTTGGGATTCCTCGAAGGCGAAATACATGGTCCGCTCGCCCCGGCGGCAGGCGGCCTGGACGAAATGCGCGGCCACGCTGGTCTTCCCGCTCCCCGCGGTGCCGGAGATCAGCACGCTGGAGCCGCGATAATAGCCCCGGCCCGTCAGCATGCTGTCCAGCCTGGGGATTCCACTCGATACCCGCTCGCTGGAAACTTCGTGCTGCAAGCCGAGCGACGTCACCGGCAAAACCGAGATGCCCGCATCGTCGATCAAGAACGGGTATTCGTTGGTGCCGTGCAGCGCGCCGCGGTACTTGACGATCCGCAGCCGGCGGGTGGAAATTTGCTCCGTCACCCGATGATCCAACAGGATCACGCAGTCGGAGACGTATTCCTCGAGTCCCTGTCGCGTGAGGGTCCCGTCACCGCGCTCGGCACTGATGACGGCCGTCACCCCCTTCTCTTTGAGCCAGCGGAACAATCGCCGTAGCTCGGCCCGCAGAATGCCGTCATTCGAGAGGCCGGCGAAGAGCGATTCGATCGTGTCCAGCACGACGCGCTTGGCGCCGATCGAGTCGATGGCATAGCTGAGCCGGACAAACAGCCCTTCCAGGTCGTACTCGCCGGTCTCTTCGATCTCGCTCCGTTCGACCCGCACGTAGTCGATCGAGAGTTTCTTTTGCCGGACCAATTCATCGAGGTCGAAACCGAGGGAAGCAACGTTCTGGGCGAGTTCCTCGGCCGTTTCTTCGAACGCCATGAAGACGCCCGGTTCGTCGTACTGGGTCGCCCCGCGGACGAGAAACTCGATGCCGAAGAGGGTTTTGCCGCAGCCCGCGCTGCCGCAGACCAAGGTCGGCCGGCCCCTGGGCAGACCGCCGCCGGTAATTTCGTCGAGGCCCTGAATCCCTGCGGGGCACTTGGAAAGGCCGACGCTGGCTGGTTCGTTTGCCATACCGACTATCCTCAGAATGCTGAGAAGGCAGTAAGTATTTTCCTAATAAATGTTGGGTGGGTCAAGCCGCGTCCTAGAAGGCGTCACGTCATGCACCGTCGCACTTTTCCTCTCTAAAACGGGCCACGAGAAGCGGCTCTTGATGCCTAAGATTTTTCCTGATAAAGTATCGGGCAAGATGCCGTTAATTCAAATACTATAAAGAGTTAGATCGACGGCGTCTGTCCGGTAGCGGACATAAGCAACCCCTAGCAAATAATTTTAGTTGGTGGAAACATGTCCAGCAGTCCACTGAATGACGCGACCGGAAACCGCTTGCTCGATCACCTGCCCCGGGACGAGTCGAAGCGGTTGGTCTTAGCGGGGGAATATGTGACGCTCCAACAAGGCGACGTCATTTACCGCCAAGACGCCCCTACCTCGGCCGTCTATTTCCCGCGCCGCGGCTGTTGTTGCGATGTTGTGATGCTCGACGAGGGCCGCCGCATCGAAACCACGACCATCGGCAACGAAGGCATGGTCGGCGTGAGCCTGGCTCTTGGTCTCGCATGGAGCCCGTTGACCGCGGTTGCCGTGGTGCGCGGCGAATCGCTGCGCATCCCCACGGCCGCCTTCTTGGAAATCATGAAAGAGGGCAAGGAACTGGAGAAACTGATCCGGAAATACGCCGCCTATTGCATGAGATACGAGAGCCAAATGGTGGCCTGTAACGCCATTCACTCGGTGGAGCAGCGGGCTTGTCGGCGGCTATTGATGGCGCACGATCGCGTAGGGAACGACGATTTCTCGCTCACCCAGGAACTGCTCAGCGAAATGTTGGGCGTGCGGCGGCAGACGGTGGCAGCCATCGCCGGCACCCTCCAAGCGGCCGACATCATTGCCTATCGGCGGGGCGTCATCAAGATCCTCGACCGCCGCGGTTTAGAGACTGCCAGTTGTGAATGCTACAAGGTAGCCAAGACCGCCTACGAGTCGATCGTGATGCAATGACGGGTTACCGCCGGTATGAACCACTCGGCGGCTGGGCAATCACGTCGGTCTTCTGGCCTTCGGGCAGGGTCAACTGCGTGCCGGGGGTGAGATAGTTGAAGTCCTTGCCCAGCACGTCGCGGTTGAGCTCATAAATTTCCGCCCACCGCGATGCCTTGCCCAACTCGTAGCGGGCGATGTTGAACAGCGTATCGCCCTCGACCACCGTGTAGGTCCGCCCGCCCCGGGCCGGGCCGCGCAGGGCGACGGCCGACGTGCGGTTCTGACCCTGGCTTTGCTGGGCCTCGCGGCGGCTTGGCCGCGGGCAGAGGCCGGGATAGGCCTTTTCCAGTTCGGCCACGGGCGGGGCCAAAATCAGCTCGCCCGGCTTCAGACGCTCCTCGTCGGTGCCCATGTTGGCATTGTGGTGTGCCAGGGCCTTGAAATAGGCGGTCGTGCCATAGAGCTTTTGCGAGATGGTCCAGTAGGTGTCGTTCGGCTGCACCTCGTATTTGCCGTCGTCGCGGCGGGGCGCGGCACTGTAGGACGGGGTGGCCGCGCGCCGCGGCTCGCTGCTGCTGTATTGGGAACTGGCCGGCTCGCTGCTGCTGTATTGGGGATTGGTCGGCTCGCGGCGGTTATCATCGGCCGCCGTCCGGGCGACGGGCATCGGCGCCGCGGACGTCGAGGCGGGCGAAGAGGACGGGGCCGCAGACGAGGAGGCCGGCAACAGCGCCGGCGGCTCTGCCGGAGCGCTCTGACGAGACGGCGGCAGCAACGACGCGCCGGCCGGAGGTTGGCTGGTTTCGCTCCCCCCGCTCAATGACGGTTCCTGGCCAGAGATTGGTTTTATGGGCTGCTCGCTCGACGCCATAGCATAGCGATCGGCGGCGACGTCACGCCGTCTGGCGTCGGCCAGGGGTTTGGCGGCCGGGGCCTCGAACAGCCGCGGCGGCTCGGCTTTCATTGCAGGCGCAGCAAACGCTGACAGCCGTCCGTCGGTCGCTGCCGGCGGAGCGAAGGCGTGCGGCTCAGCCTGCTCCGCACGTGACGCCTTCGCCGGATCGGGCATGAACGACGGCGGTACCCGGGGCACCGAGCTGTCGCCATGGGCCGACGGGGAGACGTTCCGCTCCGCGGCGAGTTTCCATTGATCCGCGTCACCGACCGAGGTCTTTGGCGGCTCCGCCATCGCGGCCTTGGCCGCCACCACGGTGGGCGAAGGATTGCCGAAGTATTTCTCTTTGGTTTCTTTCAGGAGGGCGTCGGTCGTGCTCGGGCCCTTAATGGTTTCGCTGCCGCCCGGCGCGTCGGCCGCCGACGCGACCCTGTTGTCCCCAACCAAGCCCTTCAGTCGTAAGGCCACGGCGGCGCCGAAAGCGATCAAGAGCACCACAATCACCGTCACGCCGATTTTGGCTTCCTTGCCCAGCCGCGAGGATGCGACCGGCTGAGGCGATCCGGCGTCATCCCTGTTTTCTTCATTGCTCATGCTCAAGCCTCCATGCTTGTGTGGCACATTATCTTCAACGTTTTTCCGCCACCCGCAACTTGGCGCTGCGGGCGCGGGGATTTTCGGTAACTTGTTTTTCGTCCGGGCGAATGGGCCGGCGAGTGAGCACCCGGAGGCGCTCGTCGCGCAAGAAGGCCTCCTTCACCCGCCGATCTTCCAGCGAATGAAAGCTAATCACCGCCATGCGGCCCCCGCGGCGCAAACAGCCGGGGATGCGCCGCAAAGCGATCTCCAAGGATTTCAACTCATCGTTGACCGCGATCCGCAAGGCCTGGAAGGTCCGCGTCGCCGGGTCGATGCGATGCCCACCCGGCGGTGTCGGCACGACGCCGCGAATCAGCTCGGCCAGTTCGGCCGAGGTCTCGATGGGCCGCTCGCGCCGCTGCGCCACGATGGCCCGGGCGATGCGCGGGCTGTAACGCTCCTCGCCGTAGGCCGAAATCAGTTGCGTCAGGTGTTCCACGCTTAAGCGGCTAATCAGCCGGCGGGCCGGCTCGCCCGACATCGGATCGAAACGCAAATCGAGCGGCCCCTCGGCCGAAAAGCTGAAGCCGCGGCTGTGGTCGGCCAGTTGGTCGCTGGAAAGGCCCAAGTCCAGCAGCACGCCGTCCACCTCGCGAATGTCCAGTTGTTCGAGCACCTCGGGCAGATCGCAGAAGTTCGCTTGCACCAGCCGCACCGGCAGGCGGCGCAGGGTCCGGGCGGCCGCGTCGATGGCGGCCGGATCGCGGTCCAGGGCGATGATTTGTCCGCTGGGGCCCGCGGCGGCTGCCAGCAGTTGGGTGTGGCCGCCGCCGCCGAGCGTGCCGTCCACGAGCACCATGCCCGGTTGGGGAGCCAGCCACTCGAGCACTTGCTCCGGCAATACCGGCACGTGGACCGAAGACGGTTCAGGCATTGTTTTGCGGACCCAGTTCGGTGGCCGGCATGGGATGAGGGCCGGCGGGTCGTTTTGGGCAGCATGGGGATGCTACCCGCAACAGGCGATGCGAAAAGTCTCAAACGAGCGAAAGACGGAACAGCCATCACGCGTCCGGCGGAGCAAAACACCCACCTCAGGCGCGTCCATGCGCCTGTGTGAGGTCGAGTGCTTGCGGTCAGGCCGCTGGTCAAGCAACGGCCGGTTCCGCATTTCGCAACGGGCAAGCATCCCTCTTTTCCCGTCCGTGAGAACCGGTATCACCCTCGCACCGGTGAACCTCCAACGTCGACCAAGTGGCCGCAGATCGGCGTTGTAGCTCTCACGCGTGGCGAACGGACGGACAACCCACGAAGACTCCTTTCAACGAAAGGCGGCCTCGGCGATCTCGTCGTAGTGGCTTTGTTGCTCGGCCAGATACGACTTCCACCGGTCCGCGGCCCATACCTCGACGTGATCTTGAACTCCCAACAACACCACTTCTCTGCCCAACCGGGCCAGCTCGGCCAGCTCCGGCGGAATCCGCAGGCGTCCTTGCCCGTCCAATTCCACCCGCTGTGCCCGGGCGTAAAACAGCCGGTTGAACGCCCGCACGTCCTGTCGTGTGGGCGATGCCTGGGCCAACCGCTCCGCTAGGCGGCCAAAGGTCTCCTCCGTATAAAGGGCCAGCGATTGGTCGGTTCCCGGGGCGACGTAAATTCCCGGCTGCTTGTCGCAGTCCAATGCTTCCCGCAGGCTTTTGGGGATTGCCAGTCGCAGTTTTTCATCGATCGTGCGGCTAAACTCGCCGGTGAAAAGCATGATTCACCACAAGTCCCCACTTGGCCCCACAAAGCCCCAAAGATACAGAGTTCCGTGGGCGGGCACAAGTGGTTTTTTTTCTCGCGCCATTGCCCTTGGATCAGACCGTTTTGCGTAGCTCCTAGCGACACTTTAACTTCCATCATCCGGGCGCGACGTAAGTGGCGAAAAGATTTTTTCCCTCGGGTGTTCAGCCTGCCGCCAGAGAACTCCAGAGGTCCTGATAGGCCGAAACCATGTGGGACATGGCAAAATGCGTCTCGACCCGGCGGCGGTTAGCGCTGCCCACGGCGGCCGCTGCGGCCGGGTCGCCGAGAAACCCCGCAATTCGGCCGGCGAGGGCCGGCGAATCGCCGTAGCGCACCGCCTGGCGCTCGGCCAACGGGCCGAGCAATTCCCGCACGCCCTCAACGTCGGTGGCGACCAACGGTCGCCCGGCGGCCATCGCTTCCAGGACTACATTGGGCATTCCTTCCCAGGCCGAAGGGAGGACGAGCAACTCGCTGGCGGCCAGAATCTCCGGCACATCGTTACGCCAACCGGCGAAATGGACGCGGTCGGCGATCCCGGCTGCTCGGCAGGCGGCCCGCAGCCGCCCCTCCAGAGGACCACGGCCCACGAGAAGAAGGTCGCAGTCGGGCCGTTTTTCCATCCACGGGCCGGCCGTCTCAATGAGCCACTCGGTGCCTTTTTGCCGGTCTAGCCGGCCCACAAACGTGACGATGCGTCGTCCGGCCGCAACGCCCAACGCCGACAGGTCAGCCGCTTGCCGAGCGGGGAAACGGTCCAGGTCCACGCCGTTGGGGATAACCACGAGCTTGCTCGCCGGCAATCCGCCGTCCACGCGTGAGAACTCGGCCACCTGCCCGCTGACGCAGACATAGCGGTCGACCCAGCCTTCGGTGAACCGATCGAGCCATAGATGCCAGCGTGACGCCCGCTCGGCCACGCGAATTCCGGAGACCACGAACTTTACGCCGGCACGGCGAGCGGCGATCCGCCCGAGAAGGTTGGCATGGAACAGGAAGGTCTGAATAAGCTGGGGGCTCTGCGCTGCCAACAGACGTCGCAGCCGGGCGACAACCAGGGGAAAATAGTGGATTGCGCGTCCGCCCAGGCAGTGAACCTCGACGCCGGCCCTTTCCAGAAGGGGCAGGCAAGAGGCGTCTTCTCGTGCCGGGCGAGGGCCCAAACAATAGACTATCGGCGTGAACCGGTCGCGATCGACGTGGAGGGCCAGCTCGGTCAGACAGCGTTCGGCGCCGCCAAGGTCGAGTTCGGTGATACAGAGGGCAATGCGCATCATAGTGACGTGTGAGCGCCGCGTGCCCCTCCAATTGTACGAGCCGGGCGCTTATACTGATTTGCGCCGGTCGGGTAAAGCTCAGCTTACCGAAAATGCCCCACCTGAGGGACCGACCATGTCGGAACTGGACCAGTACGACTACCATCTGCCGAAACAACTGATTGCACAGTCGCCGGCCATGTGCCGCAGCGATGCCCGCATGATGGTCGTCGATCGCAGCGGCAACTCCTTGGAACATCGCTACATCCGCGACATGCCCGAAATCCTGCGCCGGGGCGATTGCCTGGTGATCAATGATACGCGGGTGGTACCGGCCCGGCTGGTGGGCCGCCGCCCGGACACCGGCGGCCACTGGGAGGGGCTTTTTCTCGAGGTGAGTCCCGACGGCCTGTGGCGCGTGATGTGCAAGACCCGGGGCAAGCTCCGGCCGGGCGATACGGTGACCTTGATCAACGCGGCGGGGCAGGAAGACGTGCGGCTCCAGTTGGGGGTTCGCCAGGGCGACGGCACCTGGATCGCCCGGCCGCTGGCCGCGGACGACGCCCTCACACTGTTGGACCGTGTGGGACGCGTGCCGCTGCCCCCTTACATCCGTAAGGGAGAGATGGTCGAGACGGACCGCGAGCAGTACCAGACCGTGTACGCCCAAGTGCCGGGCGCCGTGGCGGCGCCGACCGCGGGGCTGCACTTCACCACCACCCTGCTGGCGCGTTTGGCCGAGCAAGGGGTCGACCTTTGCGCGCTGACGCTGCACGTTGGCCCCGGCACGTTTCGGCCGATCACCGCCGAACGCCTGGCCGAGCACGCCATGCACCGCGAATGGGGCTGCGTCACTCAACAGACGGTCGAGCGCATCGAGGCCTGTCGCGCGGGCGGTGGCCGGGTGGTCGCCGTCGGAACCACGTCGGTGCGGGTGTTGGAAACCGCCGCCGCCCAAGGAACCCTGAAACCGTTCGACGGCTATACTGACCTGTTCATTCATCCGCCCTATCACTTCCACATGATCGACGCCCTGCTGACGAACTTTCATCTGCCGCGCACCACGCTGCTGGTGCTGGTCCGCACCTTCGGCGGCGACACGCTCATTCGCCGCGCGTACGAGGAGGCGATTCGCGAGCAATACCGGTTTTATAGCTATGGCGACGCAATGCTGATTATTTAGACGGCGTCAATTCTCATTCGATTTTCAGAAAGGATTCCCCCACAGTGGAAACGCAACCCGAGCAAATCCTGGTCATTCCCACCGAGTTGTTTCGCCGGCTGGGATATTTCCAGGGGTTCAGCGGCGAGGTGAGCCGGTATCTGGACGAACTGCTGCGGCCGGAAAACACCAGCTATCGGCCGCGGCCCGAAGTGGAAAAGGACCCCGGCTTCAAACAACTCATCCCCTACGTGATCTTTCGCCATGTCGATGCGGCCGGGAACGAGACCGTGCTGCAATACACCCGCGGCACGGGCCAGGGCGAGGGCCGGCTGCACAGCAAGCGAAGCGTCGGAATCGGCGGGCACATCTCGGCCGTCGATACCGGGCTCGACGGCAAAGGCAATCCCTATCAAGAGGGAATGCGCCGCGAGCTGGAGGAAGAAGTGGCCATCAATACCCCGTTTACGATCAAGTGCGTGGGCATGATCAACGACGACCAAACCGACGTCGGCCGCGTGCATTTGGGCGTGGTCCATCTGTGCGACGTCGAGCGGCCGGCCGTCTGCCCGCGCGAGACCGAAATCATCGAGTGCGGCTTTCGACCGGTGGCGGCGATCCTGGCGGATATGACGGGATTCGAGACCTGGTCGCAGATTTGCATGACGGCCCTGTTTGGAAAATAGTGGGGGGCGGTAGCTCAATTTTCCCGGCGTGTACGAGGCGTCGAGGACGTGTTACAAACGCCGATCTATATGGACAATCACGCCACCACCCGGCTTGATCCGCGGGTGCTGGACGCCATGCTGCCCTATTTCACCGAGACGTTCGGCAATCCGGCCAGCACCACGCACTCGTTCGGACATGCGGCCAAAGAGGCGGTCGACGCGGCGCGGCAGCAAATTGCCGCCGCCATCGGGGCGCGGCCCAAGGAAATCGTCTTCACCAGCGGCGCGACGGAGAGCAACAATCTGGCCATCAAAGGCGTGGCCGCCAAGCATGGGGGGCGTGGCCGGCACCTCGTCAGCGTGGTCACCGAGCACCCGGCCGTGCTCGATCCGCTGGCGACGCTTGCCCGGCAGGGGTTCGAAATCACGCTCCTGCCGGTGATGCCATCGCCCGACCCCCAAGCGGGCCTGATTCGCGCCGAGCAAGTGGCCGCGGCGCTGCGGCCGGACACGATTCTCGTTTCCGTGATGCTGGCCAACAACGAGATCGGCGCGTTGCAACCCCTGGCCGAGATCGGGCAAGTTTGCCGCCAGCGGGGCGTGCTTCTGCATACCGACGCCACGCAGGCCGTCGGCAAGATTCCGGTCAACGTCGCAGAGCTTCAGGTCGATCTGATGAGCTTTTCGGCGCACAAGATTTACGGGCCGAAAGGGATCGGCGCCCTGTACGTCCGCCATGGCCGGCCGCCGGTGCGGTTGGAAGCACTGATTGACGGTGGCGGCCAGGAGGGAGGGCTGCGGAGTGGAACGCTGAATCCGCCGAGCATTGTCGGCTTCGCCCGGGCGTTGCAGCTCTGCCTGGAAGACTTGCCGGGCGAGTCGGCGCGATTGCGGGCCCTGCGCGACCGGCTGTTCGCCGGGCTCTTGGCGGCAGGGGGGGTATCGCTGAATGGCCCCGCGCTGGAACCGCCCGGGTGGCGGCTGCCGGGCAATCTGAACGCGAGTTTTGCGGGTGTGGATGGCGAAGCGTTACTGCTCCATATGCCCGAAATTGCCCTGAGCTCCGGCAGCGCGTGCACCTCGGCCCATCCCGAGCTCAGCCACGTGCTCCGGGGCCTGGGGCTTGGCGACGAGTTGGTCCGCGGCAGTGTCCGTTTCGGCCTGGGGCGATTCAACACGGCCGAAGAGGTGGATTACGTGATCGCCAAAGCTAACGAGACGCTGACGAACTTAAGGCGGATGAGCAGCGTAAGTAGCTAATAAAACGTCCCGGTAACGAATTCCACCCTGTTTAGCTGCTGCGTCCACGCGGCGTAGACTGACAAACACCCCCAGAAACGGTGGCATTCTTGGCGGTCGCCCGCCCATGGGGTACTATAGTAACGTGCGTTGTCCGACATCACATTCCGGAGATTAAGCTGCCCATGGCAATCATTTTGACCGAAACCGCAGCCGCGGAGATCAAGCGTTATCGAGAGGCACAGAAGGTGGAGGCCGCCGCGTTGCTGCGGATGGGGGTGGCTGGCGGCGGCTGCTCGGGCCTGCAATATACGCTGGGCTTCGAGACCAATTTCGATCCCGCGATCGACGCCAAATACGAACAACATGGCGTGGAGATCGTGACCACGAAGAAAATGGCGCTCCATCTGGACGGGACCACGATTGATTTCCTCGACGGGCCCACGGGCCGCGGGTTTTCGATCGAGAACCCCAACGTGCCCCGCGGCGGCGGCTGCCCCGGCTGCGGACATCATTAGTCGAGCAAGAGGACGTGGAGTTTGCACGCCCCCGGCAGCGAAGGGCGTGGCGGCGGGCCGCGTCCTCGTGGTGGAGGTGCCAACGGCGTGTCGCAGGGCGACCGGCAACAACGCGAGGTGTACTACGCCGGGAGCGTGCAGGGCGTCGGATTCCGCTATACGGTCCGGTCGCTCGTCGGCCGGTTCGAGGTGACCGGTTTTGTGCGGAATCTGCCCGATGGCCGCGTCCATCTGGTGGCCGAAGGCGAGGCGGCCGAAGTGGCCGCTTTCCTCGACGCCGTGAAGACGGAAATGAATTATTACATCAACGACATCGAGGAAAGGTCTCGTCCCGCCTCGGGCCGGTTTCAAGGGTTTGAAATTCGTCATTAGAGGATCATTTACGTGAATCACTTCGTCCTGTTCGGCGCCACGACTGCCTCGATATGGTTGACGCCCCTGTGGCTGGTGGGGGTTGGGTTAGTGGCCGGTTTCGCCGTGTTGATGATCCTGGGCTGGCTGGTGCGGCTGGCCGCGCCCAAAGTGGCCGCCATCGCCTGGACGACCAGCAAAGAGGCCATGTCACAGCCGTTGTTTTACGTGCTGATGACGATCGGCATCTTTGGTCTGATCATCTTCCCCTTCGTCCCCTACAACACGTTGGGCGAGGACATCAAGATGGTCAAGGATGAGGGGCTCACGCTGATCATGGTGCTGTCGATCCTGATGGCCCTGTGGACGGCCAGCGTGTCGATCGCCGACGAAATCGAAGGGCGCACCGCGCTGACGCTCTTATCCAAACCGGTCGGCCGGCGGCAGTTCATCTTCGGGAAGTTCATGGGCATTCTCGTGCCCGTGGCGATCATGTTCCTCATCCTCGGCGCGCTGTTCCTGGCCAGCGTGTCGTACAAGGTGGTGTACGACGCGCGCGAGGGGGCCCAGACCGAGCCCTCGCTGGCGGAATGCCAGCGGGAGATGCTGCAAATTGCCCCCGGCTTGCTGCTGGCCTTCATGGAGGCCGTCGTGCTGACTGCCATCAGCGTGGCCATCTCGACGCGGCTGCCGATGCTGGCCAACCTGATCATCTGCGCGGCGATTTACGTGCTCGGCCATCTGGTGCCGATCCTGGCCAATTCGGCGGTGGGGCAGTTCGAACTGGTTCGCTTCGTGGCCAACCTGCTGGCCGCGATTTTGCCCGTGCTCGACCATTTCAACATCTCGGCCGGCATTTCCACCGGTCAGCAAGTGCCGGGAGAATATATGGCCTGGGCGGCGCTCTATTGCCTCGTCTACACTTCGGTGGCCATGCTGCTGGCGCTGTGGTGGTTCGAAGATCGCGATCTGGCCTGATCCCCCAACCATCGAGGCTTAGCATGTTTTTCCGCTGGACGCTTTCGGCGTTGGTCGCTGCGGCGGTTCTCGCAGCCGGTCATTCCGTTTGGGCGCAAAGTGCCGGCGGATCAAAAAAGCTCATCGAATGGGGCTGGGACGAGCCCGACCCAAAGTTCATGCGGCAGAACATTGCCAAGATGGAGCTGCTTCCCTTCGATGGCGTGATCTTCCACGTGGCCGGCAATCGCGGCGGCAATTTGAGCTGGGAGCTTTGGGGCAGCCGGAAGTTCGAGCTGGCCGAGTTCTCCCGCGCGATCGACGACCTGAAGGCGACCCCCTTTCATCGCTTGACGGACCGCTTCTTGCGGGTCAACGTCACGCCCGGCAATGTGGACTGGTTTGACGACCGGGCCTGGGACGTTGTCGCGCATAACTTCGCCGTGGCCGCACAGGTCGCCAAGCAGGCGGGCTGCACGGGCGTGATGTTCGACGTCGAACAATACGAGAAGCAGTTGTTCAACTATGGCAAGCAGCCGCAGGGGACCGGCAAGACGTTTGACGCCTACCGGGCCCAGGTTCGCCGGCGCGGCCGGCAGTGGATGAAGGCCGTTGACGCGTCCTATCCCGACATCACGGTGCTCTTGACGTACGCCTACTCGATCACCGGCGGCGGGCCAAAGGTGCGCGAAGGGGAATCCTACGGACTGTTGGCCGATTTCCTCGACGGCATGTTGGATGAGGCGACGCCGCAAACGAAGTTCGTTGACGCCTGGGAGGGGGCTTACGGCTACAGAACCCAAGAGCAATTCCAGTTCGCCTATGCACGCATCAAGCGGAAGTTGGCGCGGGTGGCGGCCGATCCGGAGAAGTATCGCCGCCAGTTCCAGGCCGGCTTCGGCATCTGGCTGGACAATAGTAGCAATGGCAACAAGGCGGCTTGGCACACCGACGACCTGTCGAAGAACTACTTTACGCCCGGGGGGGTCGAAAATTCGGTGCGATTGGCCTTAGCAGCCACCGATCGGTACGTCTGGATTTACAGCGAGCAGCCCCGCTGGTGGACCGCCGACAGGCTGCCGCCGGCGTATGTCGACGCGCTGACCAGGGCCCGGCAGGCGATACCCCCCACCCGCTGACGGGCGCCGAACGCCCGAAAATTCTCCGCATTTATGCGAGCCAATTCGTTGACAGCCGTGTCAAAATCCGCATAATGAACTGGTATAAGGTTCCCCGTCATCGGTAGTGTTTCGATGAGATCAAGGTAGCGTTTGTGCGTGTGCCAAGACGGCAGTCCGTTCCCAAACGACTGACGTCAGTGCGCGCGCCTCTATAAACGATCCGTCCGCGACGGTCGTTTCCTGTGTACGCCATGCCCAGGGGATTCCTTTGGCATCCGGAACGTGAACTGGATGGCCTCACATACGAGAGAGGTGGCATGAGTGGACCATCGTGGTGGGTCGGAATATTGAAAACCGAGGGTTTCTGATGATTGGAGAAAGACAACGACGTTTTGTGGGTGCCGCCGAGCAGCAACTTGCGCCGCCGCTTCGCGCGGGCCTTCTATTGCTGGCCGAAGCCCACGATTACGCCCGCGACATGCAGTGCGACTTGTGGGACTTCGCCGTCGAGATCGACGCCCTCCAGGCGTGTGGGCTGTCGGCCGACGACTTGTGCTGGCTGGTTGACCGGGGCTACGCCGAGCAGCGACGGGAAGTGACGCGACGCCGCGATCCCTCGCGCCGGTTTCGTCCGGCCCGGAGTTTCGACTTCGGCCGGCAAACCTGTTTTGTGGCGACGACCGCCGGGCTGCGGCTGACGACTGTGGCCTCCCCCGCCCGGAGGCTCCAGCGCGCGGCATAGCGGAAAGCGTTTTTTCGTAGGTGGGAGAGCAACTTCCAGGACCGGGAGTGGCAATGGTGGTGGTCGGCTTCGCGGATCCAATTGCGTTCGACCCGGTGGCGATCAGCGGTGATCGCCGCGTACGATCGGCGCTTGCGCTGTTGGTGGATGCGGTTGCCGCCGCCCGAAGCACGGGGGTGAGTTCCTGGGATTTTGCGGTCGAGTTGAAAATGCTGCTCGCGGCGGGGCTGACCGCCAGCGATCTTCGCTGGTTGGTGCGGAAGGGGTACTTGGAGCATGGCTACGAAGTGACCCGGCCGCACGACGTTGCCCGCCAGTTTCGGCCGTGCTGCAATCTGGCTTTTGCCGAGCGAACGTGCTTTGTGCTGACGGAAGTGGGGCGGCGGTTGCTCAACACGGAAGGTCCCCCGCCACCCGACGGGCCGCGGCCGGCGGAGCGCCGGGCCAAGCCGACGAAGCGCGGTTCTCGCGCCGCGGGCGTGCCGTCGTGGGATCGGCATCACCACATTCTCCGCATGGACGGCCGCGTGGTGAAGCAGTTCAAGGTGCGCTCGCCGAGCCAGGAGGCGATTCTGACGGCCTTTGAGGAGCAAGGGTGGCCGACAGCGATCGATGATCCGCTGCCGCCGCATCCCGGGCAAGACGCACAGCGCCGCCTGCGGAGCGCGATCCAGAGCCTCAACGCGAACCAGCAGACGCCGCTCCTCCGTTTCCGCGGCGACGTCATCGGCCGGCGCGTTCTTTGGCAGTGGCTGCCCGGTCATGCGGCACCAGTCACCCTTCACGGGCGTGGCGGTGCGCGTGCCGCGTAGCAGACCGGTAAAGAAGTCACACGTTGGGGTGGCAGTTGTATTGCCGCCCCCAACAGGCGATGGATGAAGCAGCGCTATTCGTAGCGCAGGGCTTCGATCGGGTCTAATCGCGAGGCCTTCCAGGCGGGGTAGAAGCCGAAGATCACCCCCACGCCCACCGAAACCAGCACCGCCACCAGGATCGCGGGAATGGAGACTTCGGTGGTCCAGCCCTTGATCGAGCGGACCAGGATCGACGCGCCGCGGCCGATGGCGATGCCCACCGCCCCGCCGACCAGGCACAAGAGCACGGCCTCGACCAGGAACTGCTGGAGGATGTGGTGGCTGCGGGCGCCGACGGCCATACGGAGGCCGATTTCCCGCGTCCGTTCGGTGACCGAGACGAGCATGATGTTCATGATGCCCACCCCGCCCACGACCAGGGAGATCGCGGCCACCACCAGCAACAGCGCACTGACCAGTCCGGTTGCCCGGCTGATCATTCTGATGACCTCGCTCATGTCGCGGATTTCGAAGTCGTTGCCACGGTCGGACGGAAGGCGGTGGAGCTCGCGGAGCAGGCCGGTGATCTGCTCGATGGCCTCGGGGATCTGAGCGGCGCTGGCCGCCTTGGCCATGAGCATGTCGACGTTGACGAATCGAATCGGTTGCGGCGAATCGGCGGCCTGCGCCGCGACCGGAACCGGATAAAGGGCCGTCCCGCCCGGATAAAGATTGCTCAAACTATTCAAGGAGACGGTGATGCTCTGCGCCCCGATGGTGCTGCCGGCGCCGCCGCCATTCACGCGGAACTTGATGGCCGTCCAAGGAGCGAGAAGGATATCGTCCTGGTCCTGGCCCATCATGTTGGCCCCCTTGCGGCTCAGTACGCCGATAACCCGGAAGGCGACGTTCCGGACGCGGATTTCCTTGCCGATGGGCGATTCGTCCTGAAACAGCTCGCGTTTCAACGTGGTGCCGATCAGGCAGACCGTATTGCCGTTGTGGACGTCGTGGTCGGTGAAGATGTCCCCCTCGTCCACGTCCCATTCGCGGATGGCCAGATACGCAGGCGTAGTACCGGTGGTGTTGCCGGGAATCCAGTTGCGGCCGCCGTAGACGACCTGTGGGCGGGCCCAGACGAGGGGAGCCACGTCTCTGACGGCGGTACATTGGCGGAGAATCTCGTTCATGTCACTCGGCTTCAGGGTTTGCGCCGTGCCCACGCCGAAGCTGACGCTACCGCTCATGGCCGCCCCGGGCAGGATCAACAGGTTGTTGGCGCCCATGCTGGCGATGGTTTTTTCCAAGGCCATGCGGGAGCCTTGCCCGATTTCCGTCATGGCGATGACGGCGCCCACGCCGATAATCACGCCCAGTCCCGTGAGTACCGAGCGCATCTTGTTTCGCCGCAAGGCGCCCAATGCCGTGCGGAGCGTGGAGGGAATTAACGAGGCTGAGCCGGCGTGCCGCGCTTTCGGCTTGGAGCCCTTGGCCGCGGGTTTGCCCAGGGCCACGCTGACCGCCGACGGTGCCGAGCCGCCCTGTTCGGCCACGGCGACCACGGCCCCCCCCTGCAACTGCGTGGCGGTCGCCGCCGGTCCTCCATTGCCGTTGCCACCGCTCGCCCGCGCCGCAGAAGCGGCGTTCCAGGCAGAATGCATGTGGGGCGCGGGGGTCTCGTCGGCCTCGATCACTCCGTCAGTAATGCGGATTGTGCGATGGGCATAGGCCGCCACCTTCGCGTCGTGCGTCACCAGGATAACCGTGATCCCCTCGGCATTGAGCTGCTGGAACATCCGCAGGATTTCCACGCTCGTATGCGAATCGAGGTTGCCGGTCGGCTCGTCGGCCAGGACCAGGGCCGGATGGTTGACCAGCGAGCGGGCGATAGCCACTCGCTGCTGCTGGCCGCCCGACATCTGCGACGGCTCGTGATCGCACCGTTCGGCAAGCCCGACCAATCCCAACAGGTTCTCGGCGTGATGCCGCGCTTCCGCGCCGCCGGTGTGGTGTGGGGCGTAGGACAAGGGCATGAGCACGTTTTGCGTGGCCGTGGTCCGCGGCAGCAGGTTGAAGTTCTGGAAGACGAACCCCAGTTTCGCCGTCCGCACCAGGGCCCGCTGATTGGGCGTCAAATCGCTCATTTCCTGGCCGTCGAGCCAGTAGCGGCCGGAACTCGGCCGGTCGAGACAGCCGAGAATGTTCATGAGCGTCGTCTTGCCGGAGCCCGACATGCCCATCAGCGCCACCATCTCGCCGCGCGCGATGGAGAGGGAAATGCCGCGCAGAACCGGGACGTCGATCGTGCCCAGGTGATACGTCTTCGTGATGTTTTCCAGGCGAATCAGTTCCATGGACAAACCGCCCTCCCGCGTGCCCGATCCATCAAGCCATTAACGACGCGAAAGAAATCCGCCATCTGCCCGGCATTCGCCCAGCCGCGCTAAGCGCGAGCGGCCTTCTGCCGGCGACCGGTCACCGGCCGGTAGGCCCGATGACCGAAGACGTTCTCGTAGGTGGAGTGTTGTAGGTAGCTCGAAAACGTACGGTGTGAATGCCTTTATGTTAAACAATTGCCGCTGCCTGGTCAAGCGAGGGACGCAGAAAGAGGCGTGTAACGGGCGGGCTTGCCCGCCGTTTTTCGGGGCGCGGCCGCGCGAGCCCGCCCGCTACACCGTTTGATCCCGCGACGTGCCCTATCCCAACCACTGGGGATTGTGGGCCGTGCCGTCAAAATGGCTGGTCGTCTTGAACAACTCATACTTGCCGTCCCGGGCGGCCGGGGCCGTCCGCCGCAGCAACGCCGCCATCTGCTCGGACCCTAGCGGCCGGAACGTGCGTACCGCCTCCAGATCCTGTCGCAGAACCGCCAGACTGTCGATGCCCGTAATCACCACGGACGTGGGCAGGCTCATGGCATAATGCAGGCATTCGACCGGCGTGACCACTTTGCTGGTGAGGATGATTCCGCTGCCCATCGGTTTCATGCCCAGCACGCCAATCTGCTCCTTCACGAGCACGGGCAGGACTTGCCGGCCGAAGCTACGGAAGTGGGCGTCCATCACGTTCAACGGCATCTGGACCGCGTCGAAGCGGAAATCGTGCTCTCGGGCCATGTCGAGCATTCGCAGGTGGACCAGCGGGTCCTTATGACCGGTAAAGCCGATAAAGCGAATTTTGCCTGCCTTCTGCGCGGCCCGCAGGGCCTCGAGCGTCCCCCCGGCCGCAAAAAAACAGTCCGGGTCTTCCAGCCGAATGCACTCGTGAAACTGCATGAGGTCGATGCGGTCCGTTTCCAGCCGCCGCAACGATTCGTCAATCTGCTCGGCGGCCGCCTGCTTGGTGCGGCCGTCGATCTTGGTCATCAAGAAGACCTTCTCGCGATAGCCGTCGCGGAGTGCTTTGCCCATGCGGCGTTCGCTGTCGCCGCCGTTGTAATCCCAGCAGTTGTCCATGAAGGTAATGCCGTGGTCGATGGCGGTGCGAATGATGCGGATGCTCTCTTGCTCCTCGCGTTGCCTTCCGACGTGGGCCCCGCCGACGCCGAGCACCGATACCTTCTCTCCCGTGCGGCCCAAGGGACGATAAATCATCCCGTCCTTGATGGTTTCGGCAGGTTTTGTCGGCGGTGCTGTTTGCGGTTCAGCAGCGGCGGCCAACGGAGCCAGCGACTCCAAAACTTGCTCCCCGGCGAGGGGGGCGGCAGCGACGATGGCAGTTTTGAGGAAATCTCGGCGTTCCATGTTCCGTCTCCTGTATGGGTTGGGGGCCAATCGGCCCACGGCTTCATGTCAATATTCATTCTAGGGGTAGAGTCAACGCGGCCGCCCAGTTAACTCGGCCAACGAGATCGCCGTTGAAACGGCTCGTACTCACATTGCCACATTCCGTACCGCCCCGTAAGAGACACACTGCTTGAGTTATTGGGTGCATCGGAGGTAGAATGTTCGCACCTCCCCGATCGATATCCCTCCTGGAGTTCCCGCCATGCTGAAGTTCGCCGGTGTTCTCGTCGCGGCTCTTACGGTCCTGGCATCCGTCGCCGCATCGGTCGGTCTGGGCGCGGGACACGCCATCGAGATCGATCGCCCCGTTTTGGCGGCTGAAGAAGGGCTGCTGCTGGGCAACGGCGACCTTTCGGTCAGCGTCTATCAAACGGCCGACGCCATCATCTGGCGCTTCGGCAAGGGCGACGTGTGGGACCGGCGGCTCGACCGGGGCGACGACGCGAAGCCGCCGCATATCAGCGAGATCGCCCACGGAATCGAAGTCGAAGGTTGGAAATGCGGTCCCTACGGCGGGCCCGTGGAAGCCACCCGGGGGACGAAAGACCCGAAGCGGATGCGGGAGATCTGTCAGAGTGCTCCGCCCAGCTACGTGAAGCGGCCTTATCCGTGTCCGAAACCGGTGGGCGAGTTGGCCCTCCATTTTCCCGCCGATTTGCCCGGTATGACCGTCCGTCAGCGGTTGTCGATCGAAGAGGCGAAACTGTGGATCGAGTGTTCTTGGCCGTCGGGCGTGAAGATCCGTTTGGAATCGTTCATTCCGCCGAAACCGAACGTGCTGGTGGTTCGCTGGAACGTGGAGCATTGGAACGCGGCGACGAAGATGGGCTTGAGACCGCCGGTCTGGTTCTCGTTGTATCGTTGGGCCGACCCGCCGCTCGCGGAATTCGCCGCCCGGTTCTTTGCCGATTGCCGTCACGGAGCATTCATCGACATGGCGAGTCCGAAGGTGACGCCGCTGGCCCCGCCGACGACCAAGCAAGTCGGAAACCTGTGGGGGATCGAGCAGACGTTCCCGCCGGACCCGACCTTCCCCAAAGGGTTCTCGTATTGGATGGTCCCCTTTACGTCGGGCGTCTCGGTCGAGCTGGTCGACATGCGGGCGGTGGGCGAGGCGCGGCTGCACCTGATGACCAACGAAAACGCCCCGTCGGGCGAAATGGCCGTGGCCGTGGCGACCACCGGTGACGCCGGCGGCCCCGCCGAACCGATCCAAGCCATTCGCGGCGCGCTGGGCGACAAGCCGGCCGTCGCCATTGCGCGCTGGGAGGACGAAAATCGTAAGGCGGCGGCCGAGTTTTGGTCCCGCTCGAAGGTGTCGATCGCCGATCCGCTCCTGGAAAATCTGTGGTACGAGACGTTCCACGCGCGGCGGTGCGTGACGGCCGCCGGAAAAGTGCCGCCGGGCCTGTTTCTGCCAAGCACGGTGCGGGACTATTCGCATTGGCACGCCGATTATCACTGGAACTACAACTTCGAGCAGCCGTATTGGGGCGACTATGCTGCCAATCACCTGGACCTGGGCGACGCCTATTTCGTCGCCTTGGACTTCGCCTTGCGCTCCGGCCGGAAGATCGCCAAGGATTACTACGGCTGCCGGGGGGCGTTCATCCAGCTTTCCACGTATCCGATCCTTGCCGAGGACGATACGCTGGGGGCCGTGCCCATGGGGCGAATGGCCTACATGACCGGTTGGGCCATGTCACACTGTTGGTGGCGCTACCGCTACACGCTCGACAAGCAATGGCTCCGCTCGACCGGGTATCCCGCCATCCGCGACGGCGCGTTGTTCTACGGCGACTTGATGAAGAAGCGGGCCGACGGGCTGTATCACATCTTCCCCTCCAATTCGGGCGAGGACGGTTTCACCGGCAACGCGAAGGACTACACCGATCGCGCGCAGGTCATGCAGCAGGCGCGGCACTGCTTGCAGATGGCAGTTCTGGCCAGCGAAGCGTTGGACGCCGACGCGGATTTGCGTGCCGCGTGGCGGGACCGCTTCGAGCACGCCGCGGGCGACGACGGGCGGCCGCCGCTGGTGCTGTCGGGCCTGGCGAAGGAGCGATACGAGGCGAACCCGCCCGAGTTCGGCCTGGCCACGCCGGTCAACAATTATCGTCCGGAGGCCGGAAAAGGACCGTTGCCCGAATTAGGCTGGTATTTCGGCCAGTATCCGATCTCAATGTTGGGGGTGCTGCATCGCGGCGAGTTCGTCGTCGAACGGGACTTTCCCATCTTTCGCCGTTTGGCTTCGGCATGGCGGCGCCCGAACGGGCTGTACTGGGCCATGACCGTGGCCGGTTACGGCCGGGCCGGCGCGTGGACAGAGAGCCTCGGGGTTGCCGCTCCGTTGCAGGAGATGATGTTGCAAAGCTGGGATGGCGCGCTGCGAGTCTTTCCGTCCTGGCCGGAGAAGGTCGATGCGCGCTTCGACGACTTCCGCGCCGAAGGGGCCTTTCTCGTCAGCGCGGCCTGGTCGCGGGGCAACGTCGCGGCGCTTTCCATCCGCAGTCTGCGCGGCGCGCCGTGCCGGGTGTACTCGCCTTGGCCGAAAGGTTTTAGCGTGGTCGACGCGTCCGGCGGGAAAATCGCCGTGGCGAACGATGCCTACGGCCGCCCCGAGTTCGCCACGCAGGCGGGCGGTTTCTATCACCTAATTTCACAATAGGCGGCGACGGCCGCTCCCCCATCCCGGAGTGGTGAGAAAAGTATCGGAATTCGTCGGGAAACCAGTTGCGGTCCCCTCGCCGCTCGGCTCTAATCAAGACTTGCTTGCTACCACGATCCGCCGGCGGCGGAGGCCTTTTGCGGCCCAAGAGGTTGCCTGTCTGCGGACCGTCGGCCGATTGTTTGTCACGCCCGCCATTGTCATTCCCGCGCTCCCTAGCGAGCAGGCGAAATGCCGGATCCAAGAATGATCGGTTACCGTGCCTACCGGCGGTTGCCGGCAGCGCGCGACGCGGTCGCGCCGGCCGGCCGGTCCGCTGTCCGCCTGCTGATCCTGCTGGTGCTTGGCAGTTTCGCCTGCGGCCCGCTTGCGGCGGCGTCCTGGGATCCCGCGGCTGCCGATTACTCGGGCCGGCGGGGAAAGACGCTCTACGTCTCGAAGCTGGGCGACAATTCCGACGGCAGCAGTTGGTCGAAGGCTTTTCATACCATTCAAGCGGCCCTGTTGGCCGTGCCCGACGACCAAGGTGGCCATTGCCTTGTGGTTCGCCCCGACACCTATGTGGAAGCCAATCTCTACACCCGGCACAAAGGCGCGCCCGGCGCTTATAACTTGCTGATCGGCGACAGTGCCGGCCGGCTCGGTTCCGGCGCCGTCGGCCGCATCGTCATCGACTCCGGCGATCCGCAAAAAGGATTCAAGAGCTACGACTGGTGGTCGACGTTTCGCGCCACCAAGCGGGGCTGGTCGGCCGCCCATACCGAGGCCACGTTCTCCAGCATAAACTGGGACCGCTGGATCTTCCGCGATCTCTACGCTACGGGCGGCGACGCCGGACTGTTCTGGGACCTGACCGACAAGAACGGCGAGCAGTTCACGGTCGTCGTGGAAGACTGCGTGGGGATCGGCAGGGCCTTCGGCGGCGGCTTTGGCTATCCGGTCGCTCGGCCCAAGGAGCCGATCGTCTTCCGCTGTTGTTACCTGATGTCGCTCGATTGGTGGGGCGATGCCGGCGGACTTGCCGTGGGGGCCGACAACCGCAGCGTCCCTGCCGCGCCCGATGCGATCTGCGAGGATTGCACGCTGGTGGGCCCCGACAACGCGGTGCAAATCCTCTTTCCGAGCAAATACATTTGCCTCGAGATGACGGGCTGCCGGCTGATCGTGCTGAACTTCTCGCAGCCGGCCGGCACTCCTTCCTCCGGCATCGTTTCCAGCTCAGTGGCCGACCCCGATCAAGTCCACATCCACTTCCGCGACTGCGCCCTGATGGGCTACAAGTTATTCGGGACGTGCAGCGCCGCCGTCAATAAGGTCGAGGGAAAAGGCAACGGAGAGATTCGTTACACCACCGCCGGCCGCAACACGGCTTACGTCCAATACCAGCAGCCGGTGCCGCAGGGCTTCGAGCGGCTGGGATGCTGGCCCGTCGCCTTGTTCGATCGCTTGGCGCTGCCCTCGCCCGGCGGCGTCCCATCGCCGCCGCCGACCAAGCGGCTGGTCAAGCTGCCCGAGAAGCTCGGGCACGACATGGAATCGACGCCCATCCTCTACAAGGGCCGGCTGCTCTGGTTCCACAGCCATCGCGTCGATCGGCCACAGCCCGACCTCGGTCAGATGCACTTGCTCATCCGCGATCCGGCCACGGGCGAAGAGCTGTCGCGGTTCGGCCGGTGTCATTCGCTCGGCTCGGCCCTGGTCGACGGCGAGACGGTTCACGCCTTTGCCGCCGAGCATGGCCGGAAGCTGAACGAGTGGTTCGGCGACATCGATCATTTCTCCAGCACGGACCTGAAAACGTGGCGGCGTGAATTGGCCATTGGTCGCGAAAATGGCGAGCATCTGCTCAACTCTTCCGTGTGCCGCGATGAGCAGGGATACCTCATGGCGTACGAATCTGACCAGCCGGTCAAGTTCTGCTTCAAGTTCGCCCGCTCGAAAGACCTGACCCACTGGGACAAGATCGCCGGAGTGGTGTTTGCCGGTCCGGGGGGGAACCAGTACAGCGCCTGCCCGGCGATTCGCTATTGCCGCCCGTATTACTATGCCATCTACCTGGTAGAGCGGCCCGGGGGCTCCGCGGGCTGGGGGCCGCTGTTGGCCCGCTCCACGGACCTCGTCCGCTGGCAGCTCAGCCCCCGGAATCCCGTCATGGAACCGTGTGCGGGAGAAGGAATCAACAACTCGGACGTCGACCTGATCGAGTTCGGCGGCCGCACGTACGTCAACTATTTCACCGGCAACCAGGACGATTGGGGCGATTTGAAGTGGGCGGTCTACGACGGTCCCATGCGAGAGTTTTTCGAAAGCTACTTTCCGCCCGGACCGCAACTGATTGAGTTTAACGCAAAAACTAAGTAGGCTATCAGAGGATCAAATCACCGAAGCAGGGAGGTATCTATGCGATATTTCGGCAAAGCGGCAGCGATCGCGGTTCTTGGTTTCGTTTCGCTGGCATGGCCCGGCGGCCTGGCAGCGGACGAGCTGCGCGTGGCCACGTTCCAGAGCGACATCACGCCGCCGTTGGGACAGCCGATGATCTCCGGCGATGCGCTAAAGACTGTGGAACAGCCGCTGCTGGCCAAGGGAATCGTGCTGCAAGCGGGGGCGGATCGTTACGTGCTCTGCGCCTTGGATTGGTGCGAGCTGTGCAACGGGGCGCACGACCGCTTGCAGAAACAGCTTGCCGCCGCGGCCGGCACCGAGCCCGCCCGCGTGGCGCTGCAATGCGTCCACCAGCACACCGCGCCCTTGGTGGACCTCGACGCGCAGAAATTGCTGGCCCAGGCCGGCGTGGCCGGGCTGCAACTCGATCCGCAGGTGGTGGCCGCGATCGAACGGAAGCTCGTGGCCGCCGTCAAGGAGTCGGTCAAGCATATCGAGCCGTTCGACCACATCGGCACGGGGCAGGCCAAGGTCGAGCGCGTCGCCGCCACCCGCCGCCCGGTGGGCGCCAACGGCAAGATCTGGGTCCGCTACAGCTCTTGCAAGGAGGCCGCCCTGCGGGCGCTGCCCGAGGGAGCCATCGACCCTTACCTGAAAACGATTACGCTGGCAGAGGGCGAAAAACCGCTGGTGCGGCTCCATTATTACGCTACCCATCCGCAGAGCTTCTACGGCGACCATCGGGCCAGCAGCGACGTGCCGGGCGACGCCCGCGAAGCGCTCGAGCGGAAAGAAGGCGTGTTTCAGATCTACTTTACCGGCTGCGGCGGCGACGTGACGATGGGCAAGTACAACGACGGCTCGAAACCGGCCCGGCGGGAGTTGGCCGCCCGGCTGCTGGCCGGCATGGAATCGGCGGTGGCCGCCACGAAGCTCGCCCCGGCCGATGCGATCTGCTGGCGGACCTATCCGCTGCGGCTGCCGCCGCGGACCGATCGCGGTTTCACACAGGCCGAAAGCCTGGCAGTGTTGAACAACCCGAAGGCCGGGCCGTCGCGACTATATTACGGCGCATCCCATTTGGCGTTCATCGGCCGCAGCCAGCAGCCGATCGTCCTCAGCTCGCTGGCGATCGGCAACGTGCATATCGTCCATTTGCCGGGCGAGCCGATGGTCTGTTTCCAACAATTCGCCCAGAAGCTGCGCCCGGATGCGTTCGTGGCCGTGGCCGGCTATGGCGACGGGGGGACCGGTTATCTCTGTCCCGCCAAAGCCTATGGCGAGGGGGGCTACGAGCCGACCGCCTCGCGCGTGAAGCCCGAGTCCGAGGCCCTGCTGAAAAAAGCCATCGCCGCCTTGTTGGAAGGGGAGTGAATCGATGTAGCACGGCCGCCCTCGGCCGTGCTGAAGAACCTGCCAGCCATAACACCACAGCCGAGGGCGGCTGTGCCACAGAATAGCCACAGCTACAGACAAGAAAGGTCTATCGCCATGCAATCACCCACGAATCCCTCGGAGTTGTCGGCCGGACGGCGGACGTTTCTCAAATCGGCCGGAACCGTGGCGGCCGGTCTCTATCTGGCGGGCGGTCAGTCCCCGGCGCGGGCCGAGACGCCCGCGGCGGCGAAATCGGAGAAGCTGGCGCTGATGGGCGGGCCGAAGGCCGTCACCGCCCCGGCGGGCAACGCCACCCGCTGGCCGCTTTACGGGCCGGACGAAGAGAAGGCCGTTCTCGCCTTGGTGCGCAGTCCCGACTACGCCCCGCTGACTCTGCTGGAGAACGAATGGAAAAAGTATTACCAGGTTCCCTACGCCAAGCCCTACTGCAACGGCACTAGCGCGCTGACGACGATGTTCTTCGCGCTGAATCTGCCGCCGGGCAGCGAGATCATGGTGCCCAGCTATACGTTCTTTGCCACGATCGTGCCGATGCGGCTGTTCGGGCTGGTGCCGGTCTTCGTCGACATCAATCCCCGCACGCTCTGTTTCGACCTGGAGGATGCCAAACGCCGGCTGACGAAGAACACCAAGGCCGTGCTGCCGGTGCACTGGATCGGGCTGCCGGCCGAGATGGATCACATCTGCGACTGGGCCAAGGAAAAGGGGCTCATCGTGTTGGAAGATTCCTGCCACGCCCACGGTGCGTCGCTCAAAGGCCGGCTGATGGGCACGTGGGGCGAGATGGCGGCCTTCAGCTTCCAAGGCACCAAGCCGCTGCCCGGCATCGAAGGCGGCATGGCCAACTATCAGCACAAGGAGCATTACGAGCGCGGCTCCACCTTCGGACATTACGATCTGCCGACGGCCTTCCCGGCCGACAGCCACTATCGGCAATACTACGGTTCCGGCTTGGGCTTGAAACTGCGCATGCATCCCATGACCGCGGCCCTGGTGCGCTGCCAGCTCCGCGGGCTGAAAGACCGCAACACGGCCGGGGCGGCCCAGGTCCGCCGGCTCAACGATCGGCTCGTGCAGTTACCCGGTCTGTATGAGCAAACCAGCGGCCGGCCCGACATGAACCGGCTGTATTACGCGTGGAACGCGCTGTTTATCGACGAGGCCCAGGCCGGCATGTCGCGGGCGGCCTGCCTGAAGGCCCTGGCGGCCGAAGGCGTTCAGGCCGGCGCCGTCGAGTATCCGCTCCAGCACAAGCTCCCGCTCTATCGGCAGTCCGAGTGGTGGCATCACCTGCCGGCACTTCCCGAGCTGCCGGGGTCCGAGAGGGCCAACGCGACGGCCATCGGCTTGCCGTATTTCACCTCCGATCAGCCCGAGCTGATCGAACAATACATCAAGGCGTTCGAGAAAGTGTGGGCGCACCGGAAGGAGTTGGCGTAAGCGTTTCGTTGCGAATTATCCTACACGATCGGAGACCCGTTTAGCCGGCGAGCTTGCTCGCCGCGTGGCAGCGCCGATCGACGCGGCGAGCAAGCTCGCCGGCTAAACATCTCACTTTCGCCACTGAAGGGGGGTGACGTATGCAATGCTTGCGATGGCATCGGGCGGTGTTCACTGTCGTGCTTGCTCTCGGTTCTTTGCCCGTGGCTTCGGCCCAGGCGGCCGACCCACTGCGGGTGGCAACATTCTGCTGCAACGTCACGCCGGCGGCAGGCCAGCCGATGTTCTCCTGCGACGCGCTGCAGACCGTCGAGCAGCCGCTATTGGCCAAGGGCATCGTGATCGAGTCCGGCGGCGAGCGCTACGTGCTCTGCGCCGTCGATTACTGCGAGCTGTGCGATAGCTCGCACGACGCGTGGCGGCAGAAGATCGCGGCCGCGGCGGGGGCCGACGTCGCCCACGTTGCCGTGCAGTGCATCCATCAGCACACGGCCCCGTTGGTCGACCGCGATGCCCAAAAGCTGCTCGCCGAAGTCGGTCTGCCCAGCGCGCACGTCGATCCCAAGGTCCTCGATGAGATCGAGGCGCGATTGGCGGCGACGGTGCGCCGCGCGGTGGAACATTTCGAGCCCTTCGACCGGATCGGCACGGGTCAGGCCAAGGTCGAGCGGGTGGCCTCCAGCCGCCGGGTTCCGGACGCCGGGGGCAACATTCTCGTCCGCTTTAGCTATTGCGGGGACGCGGCCATCCGGGCGATGCCCGAGGGACGGATCGACCCCTACCTGAAGACGATCACGCTGGCGCGGGGAGACAAGCCGCTGGTGCGGCTCCACTATTACGCCACGCACCCGCAGAGCAAGTACGGCGATCATCGGGCTAGCAGCGATTTTCCCGGCCTCGCCCGCGAGACGCTGCAGAAGAAGGAAGGCGTCTTCCAGATCTATTTCACCGGCTGCGGCGGCGACATCACGGTGGGCAAGTACAACGATGCCACGAAACAGTGTACCGCCGAGCTGGCCGCGCGGCTGCTGGCCGGCATGGAGGCTTCGGTGGCGGCGACCAAGTTCGCTCCGGCGGGCCCGATCCGCTGGCGCACCTACCCGCTCACGCTGCCCCGACGGACTGACAAGGGCTATAGCCTGGCCGACTGCCTGGCCTGCCTGAAGGACCCGAAGGTCCTCCCGGTCGTCCGCTTGTATGGCGGTGCGGTGCGGGTGGCGTTTCACCAACGCGCCGGGCAGCCCATCGAGCTGAGCTCGCTGGAGATGGGTGGCGTGCACATCGTGCACTTGCCGGGCGAACCGCTCGTGGATTTCCAGTTCTTCGCACAGAAGCTCCGACCGGCGGAGTTCGTGGCGGTCGCCGGTTACGGCGACTGCGGGTCAGGCTATATCTGCCCGGCGAAAGCCTGTCGCGACGGAGGTTATGAGCCGACCGACTCGTGTGTGACGCCAGCAGCGGAGGAACTGACAAAGAAAGCCATCGCGGCGTTGCTTGGCGCGAACGATTGAGAAATTGGTCCCCTCTCCCTCCGGGAGAGGGCTAGGGTCAGGGCGGAGCGCTACAGATGCAGCCCTCACCCCTGCCCCTTTCCCAGAGGGCGAGGGGACATTGATACGAAGCAAAGAACCACCCTTACCGAGGTACCTTTCCATGGAACAAAACATGAACGATCCGAAATTGGCGGCGCGGCGCGATTTTCTGAAGTCGGCCGGTGTGACGGCAGCCGGTTTATGCCTCGCGGGCGCCGATCGGCTGGCCACGGGCCAAGAGTCGGCCACCGCGGCGAAATCCGAAACGCTGGCCGTCAATGGCGGCAAGCCGGCCGTCAGCTTTCCGGCGGCCAAACAGGGCCTGGTCTTCGCCTGGCCGCAATACGGGGCAAAGGAAAAGAAGGCCGTCCTGGAGGCCCTCGATTTGGGCCAGTCAGGCTTCTACAACTGCCTGCCCGAGCTGGAAATCAAGTGGCAGAAGTACAATGGGGTGCCGTTCGCCAAGTCGCACATGAACGGCACCAGCGCCTTGCTGTCGATGTATTTCGCCATGAATCTGCCGGCCGGCAGCGAAATCATGGTGCCCAGCTACACGTTTTTCGGCACCATCACCACGATGCGGTTCTTCGGCTGCGTGCCGGTGTTCGTCGACATCAATCCCCGCACCGCCACGTTCGACCTGGAGCACGCCAAGAAGGTCATGAACCCGCGGGTCCGCGCCATGGTGCCCATGCACTCGTGGGGGCTGCCCTGCGAGATGGACCACATCTGCGATTTCGCCAAGGAGCACGGCCTGGACGTGCTCGAGGATTGTGCCCACGCCCACGGGGCCTCGATGCAGGGCAAGAAAGTCGGCGCCTGGGGCCGCATGGGCATCTATAGCTTCCAATCGACCAAGCCGCTGCCCGGTATCGAAGGCGGCATGGGCGTTTATCAAAAACGCGCGGATTATGAGCGGGCGACCATCCTGGGCCACTACGAGGCGGCGACCGGCAGCACGGCCCCGCTGCACGGCGTGGGGCTCTCGCCCGACAGCCCTTACCAAGCCTATTACGGCACGGGCCTGGGCTTGAAACTCCGCATGCACCCCTTGGCCGCCACGCTGATCCTCAAACGCATGGAAGACATCGACCCGCGCAACGCCGACACCCGGTCCCAGGTGCGGCAGATCAACGATCGGATTTGCGAATTGCCCGGCCTCTCCGAGCCGGTGTGCCGCGCCGATCAGGAGCGGGTCTACTATTCGACGAACATGATCTTCCTGGACGAGAAGAAGGCGGGCATGTCGCGGGCCCAGGTCGTGAAGGCCCTGGCGGCCGAAGGCGTGTCGATCGGCGCCGGCGACTATCCCGAGAACCACAAGTGCAAGATTTATTCCGAGCCGCAGTGGTGGCATCACCCGATCAACGTGCCCAAGGTCCTGCACGGCTGCCAGCAAGTGAACGCCCGGGCGCTCAACGTGGGCCTGTTCCACCAGAACGCTCCGGAGCTGGTCGAGCAATACATCAAGGCGTTCGAGAAGGTGTGGGCCCATCGCGATGCGGTAGCGAAATTGGCCTAACGTACGACGAAAAGGCGGTTGGGGCGGCAGTGGGACTGCCGCCCCGGCGGCGGAAAAAAGGATGGCAGTACAACTGCCATCCCAACGAAGCACAACTGCCATCCCAACGAGAGAACGAGAGATCGACTGAAAAACGCCCCGCCACTGCGGTGGCGGGGATGATTGCGCTCATTTGCCACAAAAACCATGTTCAGGAGGGCACCCCCATGGCTAGCAAGAATTCCCTATCTCGACGCCGGTTCTTGGCCGGCTCTTCCAGTGCCTTGTTGGCCGCCGCGGCCATCGACGGCGTGGTTGCCCGAGCGCAATCGCCCGTCCCCGATGCGAAACTCGCCCTGAAAGGCGGCCCAAAAGCGGTCGAGGTCGTGCCCGTTCACGGCATCCGCTGGGGGCAACCGGAACGGACGCAACTCGACGCCATGCTCCAGCAGCAGTCGCTTTTCTACTGGAATGGTCCGCAGACCAAGTTGTTCCTCGAGCGGTTTCAGAAGGTCTGTCCGCTGAAGTACGCGCAGACCTGCTCCTCCGGCACCGCGGCCCTGCACATTGCCGTGGCGGCCTGCGGCATCGGCATGGGCGACGAAGTGATTACCTCGCCGATTACCGACATCGGCACGGTCATCGGCGTGATTTATCAGCAAGGCGTGCCGGTGTTTGCCGAGCTGGGAGCCAGCACCTATAACCTCGACGTGGCCGACGTCGAGCGGCGAATCACGCCGAAGACCAAGGCCATCATCGCCGTCCACCTGTGCGGCAATCCTTGCGACCTGGATGCCCTCAGGGCCCTGGCCGATCGCCACAAGCTGATCCTGATCGAAGACTGCTGCCAGGCCTGGGGGGCGAAATATCGCAGCCGGCCCATCGGCACCGTCGGCCATATCGCCTGCTTCTCGCTGCAAAACAGCAAGCACATCACCTGCGGCGACGGCGGCGTGGTGGCCTCCAGCGACGAACGCTTCGGGCCGTCGCTGCAAAAGTTCGGCGACAAGGGGTGCGATCGCATCAAGGCGGGCGGCTTCCAGGCCTTCTCGACCAACTATCGCATGAGCGAACCGCAGGCGGCCGTGGCCGCCGCCCAATTGACGCGGCTGGAGCGGATCGTCTCTCGCCGGGCGCGGCTCGGCAATCTGCTCAGCGAAAAGATCGCCGGCATCCCAGGCATCATGCCGCACGCAGTCCATCCCGACGATCGCGCCGTCTACTGGTTCTATTTCCTGCGGATGGACCCCCGGGCGTTTCGCTGCAACCGGGCGGAGTTCGTCCAGGCCCTGGTGGCCGAAGGGATGTTTGAAACGTCAGCCGGTTACATCGGCGTGCCGCTGTACGGCGAGCCGGTGTTTCAGAAGCACGGCTTTTTCGGCGGTCGCTGGCCGGTCAAAGAGTTCGGGCTGACCAGCATGGACTACACGAAAGTGCATCACCCGGAAGTCGATGCCATCCTGAAGACCGGCATCCGGATTTCGATTTATGAGGACATGACCGAGGATTACATCCTGGCCGCCGCCGCCGCCATTAAGAAGGTGGCGCACTATTACGCGGTGTAAGCACGAGGTCCCCTCTCCCGAAAGGAGAGGGGAGAAAGACTTGCCCATGCCACCTTGGGAAATATGGGATAATCATTCGCACCTGTCCGGCGTTTCCGGCCGCACGCCCGCCGAGCGCATGGCGGCGATGCTCAAAATCGCCGACCGCATGGGCATCCAGCGACTGTGCGTGTTCATGGGCATGGACTTCGTCTACGACCCGTCGCCCGAGCGGCTGCGGCGGGAAAACGACCAGGTGCTGGCGGCCGTGCGGGCCTGGCCGGAGCGAATCTTCGGATACGTCTATCTGAATCCGAAGCATCGGGCGGCCAGCCTCCAGGAACTCGATCGCTGCGTCCGCGACGGGCCCATGGTGGGCGTAAAACTGTGGGTCGCCGAACACTGCAACTCGGCCGACCTGGACCCTATTGTCGAGCGGGCCGCGGAACTCAAGGCCCCCGTCCTGCAACACACCTACCTGAAAATCACCGGCAACCTGCCTGGCGAATCGACGCCCATGGAGATGGCCGAGTTGGCCGCCCGGCATCCGCAGGCGGCGCTCATCTGCGGTCATACCGGCGCCGACTGGGAGCGCGGATTGCGGGCGATCCGCCCCTACCCGAACGTGTATGCCGATCTGTGCGGCAGCGATCCGACGGCCGGCTTCGTGGAAATGGCCGTGGCCGAACTCGGCGCCGAGCGGCTGCTTTACGGCAGCGATGCGGGCGGGCGGAGCTTCGCCTCGCAACTGGCGAAAGTCCTGGGCGCCAATATCCCCGACGCGGCCAAAAAGCTCATTCTCGCCGGAAACCTGAAACGCCTGTTGCGGCCCATCCTTCAACAGAAAGGCATCTCGGTATGAGCGATTCGACCGCAACAGGCGGGCTCGACCGCCGCGCGTTCTTGAAGGCCACGGCCGTGGCCGCCGGGGCGCAGGCCATGGCGGCTCCGCAGGGTGTCACTGCTGGCTTGTCCAACAGTGCGGAAGGCACGGGTGGGCCGGCCACCCGTGGCACCCGATCAGCCCTGAAATCCGCCACGCCGTCGGCCGGTTTGATCGACGTGAACGTCAATCTGTCGCGGTGGCCTTGCCGCCGCCTGCCGCTCGACGAAACCCCGGCCCTGGTCGCCCACCTGCGGAAGTGCGGCGTCGTACAGGCCTGGGCCGGCAGCTTCGACGGCCTGCTGCACAAGAACCTGCGGGCCGCTAATGCGCGGCTGGCCGACGAATGCCACCGGCAGGGCGAGGCAGTGCTGATTCCCTTCGGTTCGGTCAACCCGATGCTGCCCGACTGGGAGGAAGACTTGCGGCGTTGTGCCCACCAGCACTGCATGCCCGGCATCCGGCTGCACCCGGGCTATCACGGTTACAAGTTCGACGATCCGGCCTTCGCCCGGCTGTTGCGGCTGGCCGTCCAGGAGCGGCTGATCGTGCAACTGGCATTGTGCATGGAAGACGAGCGGATGATGAGTCCTTTGCTGCGGGCGCCGGCAGTGGACCCCGCCCCGCTGGCCGCGCTGGTGAAGCAGACCGCCGGGCTGCGGCTGGTGTTGCTCAACACCCGCTCGCCGCTCAGCGTCGCGCCTTTGACGGCGCTTCAGGGCCCGAGTGAAGTGTACTTGGAAATTGCCATGCTGGAAGGCGTGGCCGCCATCGAGCGATTGCTCGCGGCCGTGCCACTGACGCGGCTCTGTTTCGGCTCGCATGCCCCATTTTATATTATCGAGTCGGCGCTGCTGAAGCTCCACGAATCGGTGCTCAGCGATGAACAACTGCGGGCCGTTCGCCGGGCGAACGCCGCGCGGCTGCTGGCCGGGAAAACCAACTCTGCGAAACAACGGCCGGTTGCGGGGTAGGCAATCATGAACGGAATTGTCCTGACGCTGCTTCTGCTGGGCGCTGGCGCAGGGCCTGCCGAACTGAAGGCAGGCGTGGCCCGCAGAGTCATCACGCCCAGCGGGCCGATCCGCATGGCCGGCTTCTTCGCCCGCACTCGGCCTTCCGAGGGCGTGCTGCACGATCTCTGGGCCAAGGCCCTGGCACTGGAGGACGCCCGGGGAAGTCGCGTCGTCATCGTCGCCATCGACTTGCTCGAGCTGCCGCACGAGGTCGCGGACGAAATTACCGCCCGGGTGAAGAAGCAATTCGGTCTCCAGGATCAGCAACTCCTGCTGAACTGTGCGCATACGCATTCCGGCCCTCTCATCTTGCCGTCGGCGATCATCGAACCGGATCTTAGCCCCCGTGACCGGCAAGTGCTCGTCGACTATCGCAATCGCCTGATCGACGACCTGGTCGGCGTGGTGGGCGCGGCGCTCTCTGACCTGCGACCAGCGACGCTGGCCGTGGGGCATGGTTCGGCCCCCTTTGCCATGAACCGCCGCGAGCGAACGCCCAAGGGCATCAAGCTGGGCGTGAACCCCGCCGGGCCGGTCGACCGGGACGTGCCGGTGCTGCGCATTGCCACGCCGGAGGGCAAGCTGCGGGCGGTCGTCTTCGGCTATGCCTGCCATAACACGACGCTGGCCGGCGACCAGTTTCAGATTAACGGCGATTATGCCGGTTTCGCCCAGATCGAGGTGGAAAAGGCGCTGCCCGGCACGACGGCCATGTTCCTCCAGCTTTGCGGCGCCGATGCCGACCCCCAACCGCGCCGCACGCCGGAAATTGCCGCGCAGCATGGCAAAACGCTGGCCGCTGCCGTCGAGCGTGTTTTGGCCGGCCCGCTCAAGACGGTCCATCCGGCGATTCGCACCGCTTGTGAGATCGTCAAGCTGGATCTTGTTCATCAGGAGCGGGCCACGTTCGTCGGCGAGTTACAGGCCAAAGAGATCTTCCGCCAGCGCCGCGCGGCCGCCATGCTCGCCGCACTGGATGCCGGCCGGCCGATCTGGCAAGTGCCCATTCCCGTCCGGGTTGTCGGTTTTGGCGACAATCTGGTCATGGTCGCCATGGGCGGCGAGGTCGTGGTCGATTATGCGCTCCGGCTGAAACGCGAGTATCCGAAGACCGACTTGATCGTGGCGGGCTATACGCACGACGTCAGGTGTTACATTCCGTCGCGCCGCATGCTCGCCGAGGGCGGCTATGAGGTCGTGACGAGCATGGCGCTGTACTGTCAGGCGGGGCCGTTTGCCGAGAACGTTGAGGAATCGCTGATCGGGGCTTGCCGCCGCTTGCTGGCGCAGGTCGGCGTCCGGCCGGCAGCGACCGTCGCCGGCGCGGGTTGCGGAAAGTGAAACGAGATTTGCGGAAACAGTTATAGGCATTGTGTCTTGGCCCGCCTATGCTACGGCATGGTCGAGCCACGGACACCATGCAAAGCAAAGGAGAGGAAAAATGGACGAGCCCGTCAGTCGTCGGCGTTTTGTGGCCGCCAGCACGGCGGTCGGATTGGGTGTGGCGCTGGGTGCACAAACGGCCGTGGCGGCCGACAAGCCGGCCCTCTTGGGCGGCCAGCGAACCCGCTCGCAACCTTTCCCCACCTGGCCCGTCAGCGGCCCGCACGAAGACAAGGTCATGCTCTCGACCTTGCAGAGCGGCAAGTGGTTTCGCGGCTACGGGCAGCAGGTCGATAAGTTCGAAGCGGCTTACTGCCGGCTGACCGGGGCGAAGCACTGCATCGCCACCAACGGCGGCACCACGGCCCTGATCGCCGCGCTCGGTGCCCTGGACGTCGGGCCGGGCGACGAAGTCATCGTCACCCCCTACACGTTCATCGCCAGCATCACCTCGATCATGATGCACTTCGCCCTGCCGGTTTTCGTCGACGTCGATCCGCAGACGTTCCAGATCGATCCGGCCAAGATCGAGGCGGCCATCACCGACCGCACCGTGGCCATCCTGCCGGTGCACATCGGTGGCAACGTGGTCAACCTGGATGCCATCCTGGCCGTGGCCAAGAAACATAACCTGCCGGTGATCGAAGACGCCTGCCAGGCCCACTTGGGCGAATGGCGCGGCCGCAAAGTGGGCACCTGGGGCACCGCCGGCTGCTTCAGCTTCCAGGTCACGAAGAACCTCCCCTCGGGCGAAGGCGGCGCCGTCTTGACCAACGATCGCAACCTGGCCGAAAGAATCCACGCCGTCCACAGCAACTGCCGGACGCGGACCGTAAGCAGCTTCAACTTTACCTATATGCCCATCCGGGCGGCGAACTTCCGCATGACCGAGTTCCAAGGCGCCCTGCTGAGCGCCCAGATGACGCGGCTGGAGAAGAACGCCCGCACCCGCGACGACAACGCCCAGTATCTTACCAGCCTGCTCAGTCAACTCCCCGGCGTCGTTCCCTGCAAGATGTACGAAGGCTGCACACGCAACGCCTGGCATCTGTACATGCTTCGCTACAAGGCCGAGGAGTTCGGCCAGTTGCCGCGGGCGAAATTCTTGCAGGCCCTCAACGCCGAAGGCATCCCCAGCGGCGGCGGCTACACGCCGGTGCCCTGGGAATCGTTCCTCAAGCAGTCGTTCGGCACCCGCGGCGGCCGGCGGGTGTTCTCCGAGAAGGTGCTGAACGAGTGGCCCGAGCGGTGCCGAGTCCCCGAGCACGAAAAACTGTGCGACGAAGCGGTCTGGTTCACGCAGAACATGCTCTTGGGCACGCACGGCGACATGGACCAAATCGCCGAGGCCATCCGCAAGATTCGCGCCCACGCCGCCGCGTTGGCTAAGGCTTGAGCAATTCACCAACGTCACATTTTGTGGAGTTTAATCATGCGACAGACAGGCACCGCTGGGCCGAAGGCCCGCCGTTTTCCCAGCCCAGGGCAACGCCCTGGGACGTTAGCAGCGAGCCCAAATTCCTGCGGCCCAACGGGCCAAGAGTTTGCCTTTCGACGCATCGCGGGGAACGATTGGCCCGTTGGGCCGACACACCGGCCAAAGCGCGGACGCGTCCCCAGGGCGTTGCCCTGGGCTGGGAGAATCGTGCTCCGTTGGAGCTGTTGCCTCCGGCGCGATGTTGTCCGCCGCGGCTCCGTACTGCTACTGGCGATGGCCCTGCTTTGCACCGCCACTTTCGCACAAGATGCCAATCCGGCTGCCCGGGTGACGCATCTGACCAACCCGCTGGCCATTCGCATCATGAACTATGGCAAGTACCAGGACGACGCCTGGACCCACCTGCCGACGTTGGGGATGCACTACGTGTTTCTCGCCACGCCGGCGGCGGACCAGGTGGCGTCGATCCAAGAGCGGCTCCGGGATCACCATCTGCGGCCGTTGGTGCTCCGCGGCGACACCGATCTCGGCCGGCCATCGAGCGTCGACGAGTTGGCCGGACAACTGGCCGTGATCGAACGGATGGGGGTCAAGTACATGTTTCTTTCCCCCAAACACACCGGCGTGAGCAAACAGGTGGCCTACGAGCGGCTGCGGCGGGCCGGCGACATCGCCCGCCGACACGGCGTCACGATCGTCCTGGAGACGCATCCGGATCTGGGCGGCACGGCCGACGCCCATCGGGAAACCATGCGGCAAATCCATCATCCCAACGTGCGGGTCAATTTCGACACGGGCAACATCACCTATTACAACCAGGGAACCGACGCCGTCACCGAGTTGAAGAAGATTATCGACTACGTGGCCACCGTCGAGCTGAAAGACCACAACGGCCAGTACAAGGTTTGGAACTTCCCGGTGCTGGGCAAGGGCGTGGTCGATTTCCCCGCCGTGCTCAGGGTGCTGGAGGAACATCACTTCTGCGGCCCCATCACCATGGAGGTGGAAGGCATTCACGGCGTTGAGATGGACGAAGCGCAAACGAAGCAGTATATTGCCGAGTCGGTAAAGTACATCCAGTCGTTGGGCAATTTCCGCTGAGAAGCTTTCGGGGAATGTGGAGCAGCCGCTCTCGGCTGCTCCGGTCGCGCGGCACAGCCGAGGGCGGCTGTGCTACAGAAGAAACACGACGAGGAGACCGTGATCATGCCGCTGTTCGGGCAAACCGAGGCCTCGATTTCCAAAGCCATCCAAGGCCCCGACTATGTGATGCTCATCGGCTACTTTTTGCTGATGTTGGGCATCGGCCTGTACTTCTACCGCTTCATGCGAGGCATGAAGGTCTATTTTACCGGTGGGAACAAAATCCCCTGGTGGCTCGCGGGCGTGTCGTTCTACATGTCCAGCTTCAGCGCCTATGCGTTCGTGATCTATTCCGGCTTGTGCTTCAAACTCGGCTGGGTGGGCGTCACGCTCTTCTGGGTCATGATCCCGGCCACGATTATCAGTGTCACTTTTTTCGCCACCCGCTGGCGCCGGGCCCGCATCGATAGCCCCGTCGAATTCCTCGAATCCCGCTACAGCGCCCTGGTGCGGCAATTGTTCGTCTGGCTGGGCCTGCCGGTCGGTGTCATTGACGACAGTCTGAAACTGATCGCCACGGGCACCATCGTCCACGTCGGCATGGGATTCAGCATCGAGACGAGTATCGTCGCTTGCGGGCTGATCATGCTGGCCTACACGTTCATGGGCGGCCTGTGGGCGGTCACCGTGACCGACTTCGTGCAGTTTGTGATCCTGGCCGTGGCCGTGTTGGCCCTGTTTCCGCTCTCGATCGCCAAGGCCGGCGGCTTTCACAGCCTCGTCGCCCATACCCCGCCGGGTTTCTTCGCGCTCAGCACGGAAACGTACAACTGGTACTACATCGCGCTGCTCGTAGGGCTGTATGCGGTGGCCTTCAGTAGCACGCACTGGCACTTGATCCAGAAATATTTCTGCGTGCCGACCGAAAAAGATGCCAAGAAGGTGGGCTGGCTGGTGACGGTGCTGTACGTGGTCGGGCCGCCGCTGTTCTTTATGCCCGCCATCGCGGCCCGAGCGTTCATGCCCGATATTCCCTATCTGCTCGAGCACGACAAAGAGATTTATCCGCGGCTTTGCGCTTACCTCTTGCCCGTCGGCATGTTGGGCCTGATCATCGCCGCCATGTTTTCGGCGACGATGGGCAACCTGAGCAGCCACTTCAACGTGCGGGCCAGCGTGCTGACGAATGACGTGTACCGCCGTTTGCTCCGGCCCCATGCCGGCGAAAAGGAACTGGTCACCGCGGGCCGCGGCATGACGATTGTCGTCGGCGGGCTTACCATCATGATGGCCATCGCGCTGGCCGGCGCGTCGGCCCAAGGGTTGTTCAAGTACATGGTGAATTTGTTCGGCGGGGCAGTGGCCCCGTTGGGGCTTCCGCTGATCGTCGGGCTGGTTTCCCGCCGCGTCACGCCGCGAAGCGTCGCCGTGGCCGTCATCGTCGGCGTCGTGCTGGCGGTGACCCTCTTTGTTTGCCTGCCGGAATCGACCACGATATTCGGAATCATCTTCGAACAGGAAGTGATTATCTTTGCCGCCAGCTTCGTCACGGTGATGGCGATCATGTTCGGCATGAGCGCCGTTTGGCCGATGATGGCCGCCGAATGCGCGCGGGCCGAACTGTTCCACACGCGGCTGGAGACGCCCATCGGCGAGCTGCCCGAAGAGCGGGCGGCGCCCAAACAGGACGAGGAGGCCGTTTCTCCCTTCGGCATCGTGGGCATTTGCGTGGTCTGTATCGGGCTTTTGATGCTCTGCGTGCAACCGTTTATCCACGAGCAGTTTCCGAGGGTGGTGAATGCGATTCTCGGCCTGGTCTTGGTCACGATCGGCGGTCTGATGGCCTGGGCGAGCCGTCGCAGCCGCCTGGCCAAGCAGTCAGCGTGACGCAATAAATACGAGATTACCAGTAGCAAGGAACAGCAAACATGACCAATAAATTGGCAATTCACGGCGGCAAACCGGTGCGGACCAAAGCGTTTCCCGAGTGGCCAATCTTCGGCGACGTGGAAGAGCAATATCTGCTCCGCGCCCTGCGGAGCGGAAAATGGGGACGGCTGGCCGGCGACGAGGTCGCTAAGTTCGAAAAGAGCTTTGCCGACTATCATCAGACCAAGCACGCCGTGGCGATCGTCAACGGCACCGTGGGTTTGCGGCTGGCCCTGATCGCGGCCGGCATCGGCGAAGGCGACGAGGTGATCGTCACGCCTTACACCTTCTTGGCCACGGCCTCGGCCGTGGTCGAGGCCAATGCTACGCCGGTCTTCGCCGACCTGGACCTGGAGACCTTCAACATCGATCCGGCCTCGGTCGAATCGCTGGTGACCCCGCGGACCAAGGCCATCATCCCGGTCCATCTCGGCGGCCAGGCCGTTGACCTCGACGCCCTGCTGGCGATTGCCAAGCGCCACAACCTGGTGCTGATCGAGGACGCCGCCCACGCCCACGGAGCCGAATATAAGGGCCGCCGCGTGGGCGCCATCGGCCAGATGGGGATGTTCTCCTTCCAGTCGAGCAAGAACCTTTGCAGCGGCGAAGGGGGCATCGTGCTTACGAACGACGACAACCTGGCCGAGCGGCTGCGATCGATCCACAACTGCGGCCGGCGAGTCGGCCGCGCCTGGTACGAGCACTTCACCATCGGCGGCAACTATCGGCTCAGCGAATTCCAGGGGGCGGTACTGAATGCCCAGTGGACGCGATTCGACGAGCAGACCACGACGCGCGACGCGAACGGCCAGTATCTGGCCCAGCGGATCGCTCGGATCCCCGGTCTCTATCCGCAGCGCCGCGGGCCCGAGCACACGCGAAACAGCTACCACCTGTTCTGTTTTCGCATCGTGGCCGAGGAGTTCGGCATGCCGCGCGAGTCGCTCATTGCGGCGCTCAATGCCGAAGGCATCCCGTCGCTGGCCGGCTACGTGATCCCGCTCTACCGGCAAGAGCTGTTCGCCAACCTGGCCTTCGGCCCGTACCAAGGCTTTAAGCGGTCGCACCCCGATCTGAATTACAGCGAAACGAGTTGTCCCAACTGCGAGACGATTTGTTACCAGCAGGGCGTCTGGTTCGAACAGCGAATGCTGTTGGGCACGCGGGCGGACATGGACGATATTGTCGCCGCGCTGGAAAAGATCTACGCCAGCCGCGATGTGCCGGTGATGGTCAAATAGCCATTACATCGTCGAGCCCAGGCCGACGAACGGCACGTTGGCCAGCCGGTGCATGCCGGACAAGAAAAAAGGGACATGCTACGTTTCGCCGCCTGTCTCCGTTCGGCCCCCCCGACTCGGTCAAGATCAGATCAGAACATGCCGCATGGTCACGCCTATCGGCTGGCCCGCAGACCTCGGCACTAGCCCCGGAGACGCGGCGGTTACGGGCGGGGTATTGTGGCCCGCTCACTTCGCGACTATGCTAACACCCGTTATGCGCAGCTACACATAATGGGCCCTCCTTTCTCGTTTGCGGAGGATCAGTAATGCCAATCAGCGTTCAATGCTCGGGATGCGGAGGTAGGTTTCGCGCGCCTGACGAGTTGGTGGGCAAGAAGGTTAGCTGCCCGAAATGCTCACAGTTGATCGACGTGCGTAGCGGTCGGCAACAGCAAACCGGGCAACTCCCTGTGACCGCAAGGGGCGCGTCAAACCCGCCTCCACCCCTCCCAGAGAAAGCTGCAAATCCGCCAGCAGTGACCCCGTGGGTATGGGTCGGTGGTAGTGCAGTCGCCCTGCTGTTGCTCGTCGGGGTCGCGTTCTTCTTGATCCAAGGTGCTTGGGGCCGGAGCAGCAAACTGGCAAACGACGATGCTCGGAACGCGAGCAGCAAAGTGGCAAACGACGATGCTCGGGACGCGAGCAGTAAAGCGGCAAACGACGGGGCTCGGATAGCGAAAGTCATTGTGCATTACTTTCTGAGCATTGCGAAGGCCCGAGACAACAGGATTACGGACGCTAAGCGCGAGAGGTTACTAAAGTCGGCAGCCGAAACGTTGGCGCGTGAAACGGACCAACTGGGCACTATAACTCTTGTCAGTAAAGTGGAAGATGTTAAATCGGTTAAATCGTTTCATGGAACTGTTCAGTGGGGAATAACAGTAGCGACTCCAAGAGAATTGGGATATCTGGTCAAGCTTGGCCAATGCAACATTGGTTGTGGGGCTTGGGTTTCGGGCGACGAAGCCCGGATGATGGAAATTGGAAAGGGAGACCCGGTTATCATCAAAGGGACAATTGCTTATCACTCGGGACTTATTTCACTTGATACAGAATCTTGTGTGAGCATCATTGTTCGTCCAATGACCGATGGCGTGCATGAGCTTGGCGGCTGGCATACATTGGCTGTGCCGCGTAAAGGCGCGACGTGTCAAATTGGTTCCAGTATATGGGCCGTTGAAACACTTTTGCCTTGAGGGGGACAAACCGGGGCATTCAGTATTTCCCCCTTTTTCTACATCGTCGAGCCCAATCCGACCAGCGGCACATCCGGCAGTCGGTGCATGCCGTCGGTGGGAGCAAACAGCTCTTGGAGCCGCGGCAGCCAGCGGGCGTTGGCCGCCGGCGTGAATTGCGGCGAGTTCAGTTCCACGTCGTTGATCGTGGGCACGTGAGCGGCAAACCAGGCGGCATGGATCAGCGACACGCCCGGATTGGTCAGGTCTTGCAGCGACAACGTCATGTTGTGCTCCCGCGCAAAAGCGGCGGCCGTCAGGGCGAAACTGTGCCCCTTGCAGGTCTTCAGCGCGAAGCCGGTCCATCCCTGGGCCAGCGCCTCGTGCATCAGTTCCAGGCTCGTGAGCCCCTCGTCCAAGAGCACCGGCTTGATGGCCCCGATCGGATGCCACTGGTACCGATAGACGGTGATGTCGCGGCCGGTGGGCTGCTCGAAGAACAAGAGTGCCGCAAATGCCTCGGCGTCGGCCGCCCGCAGCCGCCGATAATAATCGCGGACGCTTTCCGCGTCGGGGTTGGCCTCGTTCGTATCGACCGAAAGCTGTGGGGCCGCCACCCCCAGCCGCTTGGCCTCGCGATAGACTTCGACCGTGCGGGCGACGTCTTCGGCATTATCGTGGCCGAAAATCTTGATCTTGAAACACCGGTAGCCGCGATCGCGAATCCAGGGGCCGACGTCCTTCTCCATGTCGTCGCGTTTGCCGACCAGGTACCACGCCCGCAGCGCCCGCCGCGGCCGCTGGATCACGCGGGCGATCGAAGCGCAGGCGTTGCGGCCCGCAAAATGCGGATCGGCCGTGGGCAGCGGCACCGGGTCGCGATAGAAGTCGAAGGCCGAACGGCCCAGCGCGATCCCCACCGCATCGTGAATGGCCGCATCGAAGGGACTGAGGCACACGGCCCGGGCCAACACCGGCGGCGTCTTCTCCCGGCAGACGCTCTCGTGCAGCCGCAAACCCAGTTCCAGGGGATGGGCCGCTTCGCCGCCGCACATCGCGGCCAGCTTTTGGGCGATATCGAGGCACAACTTCCGTAGCACCGCATCGCGCTGGGCGTGGGTGAAGGCCGGATCCGGCCAGGCCCAAAGGTCGCTGAGATAAATCGAGCCGCGTCCTACGGCTTCGCGTCCGTCTACGCGAACCCGCACTTCGGCCTGGGCCTCGGTAATTTCGGTGATCTTGCCCGAGCTGATAATCAGGGGCCGGACGAACGTTTGCGGCACGAAGCGGACGCGGGCCTCGAGCACCGTGGTTTGCAAAGGCCGCCGCGCGGCGAACGCGAAAACCCTCGCGGCCGGGGCAGCAACCGCCGCCGTAGCCGCCATGCCGAACAGCCGGCGTCGCGTAATGCGAGAACTCATGAGCAGGCTCCCCGGGCGAGAAAAACGGATCGGTGCGACTGGCGTGACAGTGACGGTGCGTCCATTATACGCGTGCCACAACGAATTGCCACGTGCCCTGCCATCTCCCAAAACTTTGACTCTGGTCCCGGCAGCTTCTACAATGAACCGCGAAAGAACCCACCTTGTTCCAGCCGCGGGGCATGCTCGTGACCTACACCAAGACCATCGTACGTGCAGCATTGGTAGCGTTGGCAGTTGTGACGCCAGGGGCCGGCTGGGCCGCGGAAGACGGCACGCCGCCGCCGCGGGCCGATTTTCTCAAGCCCCGCACGTTCTCCTGGCAGTCGGTAGCCGAGCCGGAAAATCTCTTTTGGCCGGGCTATTTCTGGGGCTACGGCGGACGCTGGAACGCCGCTGGCTTTCGCCGGCAGCTCGAAGACATGGTCGCCCACGACGCCCGCAGCATCTGCGTCATCCCCAACGGCGAGTTCGATCCGGCGGCCACCATGGACCCCAAGAAGTCCGACTACCTTTCGCCGAAGTTTTTCGAGCGGGTGAAATACGCCGTCGACCAGGCGGCCCGGTTGGGCATGAACTACTGGTTCTACGACGAGCCCGGCTTTCCCTCCGGCCAGGCGGGTGGCCAGGTCGTCAGCTATAACCCCCAAGCGATCGGGCACCGGCTGAGCTACGACGGCCACGGAAAATGGACCCCGCGCGACGCGGCACGGGTCGACTACCTCGATCCCAAGGCGACCGAGACTTTCATCCAGATCACGCACGATCGCTACGCCAAAGCCGTGGGCCAGCACTTTGGCAAAACCATCAAGCTGATCTTCACCGACGAGCCTTCCTTCCATCGCGTCCATCCCGGGGGCGATGTCCCTTGGACCGCCGGCGCCGCCCAGATCTTTCGCGACTGGTTCGGCTACCCGGTAATGGATAAGCTCGATGCGTTCGCGACGGCCAACACGGCCGCCCTGTCGTCGGCGCAGAAGCAGGTGCGGGTGGACCTGTACGATTTCTGGACGCGGCGGTTCCGCGACGCTTATTTCCGCCCGCTGCGCGATTGGGCGAGGCAGCACGACCTGGCCTTCGGCGGCCATCTCGACGGCGACGACATGACCTTCGGCATCATCATCGAGGGGCTCGGGCACGTGTTGCGACCGCTGCGGTGCATGGACGTGCCGGGCGTCGACGTGATCGAGCGGCAGTTGTTCCCCGGCAAGCCGAACCACCATTTCCCGAAATACGCTTCCTCGGCCGCCCATCAGAACGGCACGGCGTTGGTGCTGACCGAATCGTTTGGCGTTTACGGCACAGGCCTGACGCCCGCCCAGAAGAAATGGCTGATCGACTATCAGTTCGTGCGGGGACAGACGATCCTCGTGTCCTGTGCCGGCGGTCCCGGCGAGCTGTTGTGGGACGTCTCGCCGCACTTTCATCGCTACGTGGCCCGGCTGGGCTACGTGCTGGCCTGCGGCCGGCCGGACATCGAAACGGCCCTCTACTATCCGGCCCGCGACATCTGGGCCTCCGGCGACGCCGAAGACCCGGCCTTGCTGGGCCACGACGCCCTGGCGCGGGCGCTCACGCGGCGGCAGTGCGATTTCGATCTGGTGGACGAGGATGGGTTGACCGATCCGTCGACGCGCGTGACCGACGGCCGCCTGGTGGTCGGGGCCATGCGTTATCGCACGATCGTCGTCGGGCCGGCCCATTGGATGACACCCAAGGCGCAAGCACAACTCGAGGCGTTCCAAGCAGCTGGCGGCCGCGTCATTCACGCCGACGACCTGGATAACATCGACGCCGCGGTGGCCGGGCTCAGGCCGACGCTGCAAATCGATCCGCCATTCTCCGATCTCCGCGTGTCGGTCCGGCGTTGGCCGGGCGGCGGGGCGGCCTTCCTCGTCAACGAGGGCAAAAAGACCTATCACGGCATCGCCGCGGTCGATCTGGGCGACATGCTGCGGGAAATCGATCCGGCCACGGGCGTGGTGCGGCCGGTGGCGGTGGCCGGCTCATCCGGCAGCAGATCGATGGTCCCGGTCACGCTGGCCGGAGGAGAATCGCTGTTGTTGGTCTCGTGTTCTCCGAACGAGTCGGCCCAACTGGCGCCTCCGGCGGCAAACAAAGTCGCCCAATCGCTCGACCTGGCCGACGGCTGGACCGCTCGCGTCGATCGCCAATGGGGCGGCGGCCCGCGGCCGGCCCCCAAGGCCGATTTCAAGGCGGCCCTGCCCAGCCGCTGGGCCTCGGTGCCGGGGCTGGGCGAAGATTTTTCGGGCCGCGTGACCTATCGCCGCAAGGTGAGCGTGCCCGAATCGTGGCGTGGCGGGCGCCTGGTCTTGGACCTGGGCGGCATCGAGTATGCCGCCCGCGTGCTGGTCGACGGCCGTGACATCGGCTATGTGCTGTGGAGCCCCTGGCGCATCGAACTGCCCTCGCTGGGCGACCGGCGCGAGTTCATGCTCGAGATCCAGGTGACCAACACCCAGGCCAACGAAAACACCTCGGCCTGGGCCCGCCGGGCGTGGGCCAAGGGGGAGCAGCTTGGCCGGCGCGATTTTTACCGCCGCAAGGAAGTGCGGTATGAGATGGAATCGCGCGGCGGCGGTCTGCTCGGGCCGGTGCGGCTGCAACTGGCGGGTGCGACTGGCTCTGCCAGTGCTTTTTGACGTTTGCGGGCGCAGCGTAAGCGTCGATAACGCTCCTTGGGCGTGGTATCTCGCCGATGCCAGACGCGAAACAGCGTCTTGATCTCGCCCAGCAGTCTCTCGCCAAAACAGCAGGTGACCGTATCGGGCCGTGTCGTGAGGAAGTTCACGTCGCGGATCAAGTGAGCCTAGTCCGTGACGCAACACCACTTCAGGAGGGGGTGTATGAACGGTTGCTGGGCTTCCCAGCGGAAACGAAGCGATTTCGGTGCTGGAAGCCAGCTACGTGGGGGGGCGGAGGCGGGAATGGTTCCGCCGTGGAACACCACCCCTTGATTGATGGGAAGACGCTTGCTAGATTATATGAAGTTCCTGCCACGATCCCCCCACGTTTCCCGCCAGGCAGCGTTGCACGCCGATCAGTTCGCGACTCGTATCCCGTTCGCCTCGGCGCGTGTTCTTTCGCTGGTTCACCTGCAGTGAGCCGGTTTTCCAAGGTTCTGTGTGCGCAGATTTCATTGTCCGTCGAGGCAGCGTAGGCGTTCCGTAACACCGACCATCCGACTCGAACGGATATGTGGGGTACGTTCTTTTTGTCTTTAGTCACGCCCAGCACTTCCGTTCGGCAGCCAAAGGGATGGCCGGCATTCTGCTCAGCCGTTTGACGACTCGGAACTGGCTTCGTGCTTTGAATATCCTTGCCCCGATCAGCCTAGGCCGTTTCGTTTACGGCGTTCGTCCACTTAATTCCGACTCCCATTAAACAAGGAAAGAATGATGAACATCAGAGTCCTGTCCGCTTTTGCCGTTTTTGTTGCGATGGTCGCTTTGTTCGCTGGCACGGTCTCAGCAGCCTCTGTCGCTCTTGTGAATCCCAACTTTGACGATCAGTCGCTTTCTGACGGCAGCCAGGCCAATCTTCCCAGCGGTTGGGTCGCCGTCTACGGTACCGACGCGAGTACCAACTTCGTAGAGCGCAACCCCACGTCGGCCGAGTTCGCCGGCGCTGATGGAAATGGCCTCTTGCCATCTCCAGCCGCGGGAAGCCAAGCCGCGTTCAACGCCTCCTCAATCGGCGGGGGAACAGGGGCTTATGACATCGCCGTATTGGACGATTACCAAGGCCGCCGCGGTCCCGCACAGCCCCTCATTACCCTGCAAGCAGGTCAGACCTATACGGAAACGATCGCCGTTGGTCAAGGATTGACCACCCCCAACCCGCTTGGCGGCGGCGTCTGGGCCAATTATTTTGATGGATTCTCGATCCTCATGGCGGACGTGACGCAGGGTGGCCTCCTTGTAAACCAAGAGTTCGACAAGTCCCTAAACCCCGTTCCGGGAACGTTCCAGGATTTTTCCTTGACGATCAATGGGAGCGACTATATCAGTGCTGATCCCGACAACGGTCCACAGGCCGGTGACGAGTTGGCGATAGGCTTCATTATTGGTGCCCAAACGTATATCACCAACGTTCGGCTAGACGTTTCGTCCGTTCCCGAGCCGTCGTCACTGGTGCTGGTAGCCTCGGGCTTGATTGGCCTGTTGGCCTATGCCTGGCGTCGGCGTGCAAAGACATCGTAAAGCAACCGAGCCAATCGGAACGAACCGAGAGCCGTCCCTCGTGGGCGGCTCTCTTCGTTTCTTGTTGGGTCATATCCAAATACTCCGCCGGCACCTTGTGGGCCTTTAGCGATTCGTACATGATTCGGCTTAGTTGTGCCGGTTCGGCATCGGCAGCAAATCCACACCACTGTGGTCCGTGCGGATGCGGACGCGGAGGCAACGGATCGACATATTCCGCGCGTCGCTTGGGGTGTGCCCGCCGGTGGCCTGATCGGTGACGAACAGCGAGCCATCGGGGAGCTCCGTCGCTTTGCCGTATCCGTAGCAGTGATCCACGAGAAAGCCGTGGTCCCGGGCCGGCGCCACCCAGGTGTGGCCGCCATCGGTGCTGAAAATAAGCCGCAAGCCCCCGTGGCCAGGCGCGTAGCAACCGTGCAGGCAGACCAGCGTGCCGTCGCGGAGAACGTAGAGACTCGGCGCATACATCCGCATGCCGAATGTCTCCGGTGCAGTCCACGTGCGGCCTTGGTCGCGCGACCAGCAGACGTCCCCCTCGGGACGCGCCATCATGACCAGACGGCCGTCCGGCAATTGCGTGGCGTTTGCCTCATCCAGATCGTGACCGGCCTTGATGACGGACCCGAGCCGCCACGTTGCTCCGCGGTCCTGGCTGGTGAAGACGGTCGCCTGCGAAGGACCGCCTTCTTTCGGCGCCCCGCTGATCGTCAACAGCACCGAGCCGTCCTTGAGCAAAACCATCGGACCATCGGATTCGTCCGCAAGGAAGGGCGACGGCGGTCGGATCGGCTGCTTCTCCCACGTCTTGCCGTGGTCGAACGAACGAATCACTCCGGTGCGGTAGGCGTTCTCAGGGTGCTTGATGATGTCGCCTAGCTCGGCGCTGGAGTACGTGAACATCGAACAAAGCAGGGTCCCGTCGGGCAACTCAACCCACGCCGGGTGCCGGTCGTCATCGGGCGTGTCGATCAGCGTGGCCGGCTTGCTCCACGTTTTGCCCTCATCGGTCGAGCGAATGATCATTGCCCGGCCGCCGGTGGGCGCGACGATGTCCGCCGGCATTCCTATCTTGCGATATTCCTTGATAGTCTTGGCCGAGTAACGCAGCGGCGTGGGCGCGGAAGCGTGCCAATAGCCGGCACTAAAACCGACCAGCCAGTCGCCGCTATGGAGCCTGATCGGCGAAACCCAACCGACAAAACCGCCATAACCGGGGAACGGATCGGGCTGATTGACGCCCGGTCCGACGATCGTGGCCAAGCAATCTTCCGGCCGCACCTTGGACTCACCACCTTCTACAACCTTCACGGCCGGGCGATAGGACGTGCTTTTCTCGTCGGCGGTTTGCTCCCCCAGCGGATAGATTACGCCGGGCGCGAGCCGCAATCGTTTGCCGTCGACGGCTACCGCGGCGGGCGTGCCGCGCAAGTTCATCAGCAGCCGCGTTGTGCGGTTGCCGCGTTGCCAGGCCGTGCAGCGAATGTCGGTGCCGTCCGGCGTTAACTCGGCCAACCGCGGGAGCTGCCCGATCACCGTCGCGGCATCCCCGCCGCTCAACCAGTCGGGCCGCGCCGGTTCCACGCAGGTTTTGGTCTCTTGCCACTCGGGCCCTGGCCCGACGCGCGCGACGCGCACGCCCGCCTGAGCCGCCAGCCGCAGTTTGGCGAGCGTGTCGGCATGAACGACCGGACAAGCGGCGAGCACCACCGTGGAGTACCGCGCCTTGCCGAGCCGCAACTCTCGACCGACAAGTTGCGAGCGCCACAAGTCGGCCTCGTCGAGGAAGTGGATGCCCACCTGGCAGTCCAAGCACATGGTAACCAGCCGGACGAACTCATCGCGGAGCGGCGAAGGGGCCGTGAAATCGGCCGGCGGTTGGGCGGCAAAGCTGCGGATCGGCCAGAGGATGGCCACGGGGGCGATCTGCCGGGCGTCGCGAACGGTGCTTTGCAGCTTGGCCATCTCGTGCCCCAAGGCGACCATGCCCGGCCAAAGCGGGCTTTCCGGGCCAAAGTCGGGCAGGGCGTCGATCAGCCGCAGGCCCTCGGTACTGTTGTACGCGCAATGGATGACGTGCGTGGTGACGCCCATCATCAGTTGCCAGCGGAGGATGCAGCCCGCCTGCTCGGCCGTAAAGCGGAGCCCGCTGCACGCCAGCGATTCGCTCAGCACGCCCGGCCGGTCCAATTGCTGGGCCGCCGAGCTGGCGCTCAGCACGCCGAGGTTGATGAGCGGATTGTTATGATCGCCGACGGCCGGAACGATCAGATCGAAGCCCGGCACGGCAAAATGCGGGAAGACCGGTAACAGGTTGCTGACGCATTGGACCTGCTGGACCGGATCGTCCTCTGGGCTGATGTGCCCGACCAGCGCCAAGTGGTGTTCGCGGCACCAGCGGCCGACCGGCTCGGCCCAGGCGCTGCGGAACCGCTCGCCGCACCACTGGCGGTAATGGAGCCGCGTGAGCATGGATTGCGGATCGGTCGTCGGGGCGAACAGTTGCCAGAGCCGCGGCGGCAAATCATAGCCGAACTGCTCGCGGAACGCCCCGCACATGTCGCGCGTCCAGGGGAAGCCCCCGTCATACTTCGGCTCGTCGGAAAAGATCGCCTTGATCTGCCGGCCGAAGCGTTCGCCCACCACCGCCCTGTAGCGTTCGTGCGTCTGCTCAAGGAACAGCCGGGTAACCTCCGGGTTGAGCCGGTCGGGCTCGTCGGGCCAATGCTCGGCGCGAACCGCCTGGGCGACAAACGCCAACAGCTTGAAACCCGCCGGAATTTTCTCGACTTCGACGGCGTATTCGGGGTCCTTCGTCCAAGCGCGGGGGCAAGAGTACAACGGGGTGGCCGGATAATAGTACCGGCTATTCCACGGATCGAGTTTGATCCACTTGCGGCGGACCAGCCCCACGCGCGGCGTCAGGTCGACGGTTTGCCCCGTCTTTTCGTCCACCAGCCCGCACCAGAGCAAGGTTCCCGGGGCGAAACAGTAGAGGCCCTTGCGTTCAGGGGCCGCCTCCGGCTCGATGCGGTGGATGGCCATGGCCCGATATTCCGGATGCTCCATCGTAATGCGTCCGCCGGCGCCGCCGCTGGGGAACGGGTCTTCGTCATAAAGCCACACGTCCAGCCCGCGTGCCGCGCAGCGATCGACGGTCCGCCGAATGAACTCGAACCATGCCTGGCCGCCATAGGGCTTGAGCAGTCCGGGCCGGGGATGCAGGCACACGGCGGCAACCCCGCCCTGGGCAAAAGCCTCGATCATGCGATCGATTTTGGCGTCCTCGCAGGCGTCGTTGAGTGCCCAAAAGTAAATCAGGCCCGGCTTGTGAAACAGCCGATCGCGTGCCGGAGCGGCCGCCGAAGCGATCGTTGCCTCGGGCTGATCACTAGCGGCAACCGAGCAAAAGCCCAGGATTGTGGAAACAAAGCAGATTGTCGCGCGCGAAAAACGTAACATGCTCAGCCCTCCGGTAAATCGTAGATTGCGGGGGTCTTGCTGACATCAATATCGATGCTGCCTTGAGGAGAAGGTCTCGCGATCCGTTTGCCGCTGGGGAAAGTCACGAAATATTCCCCCGGCTTGTGCCGCAACTGATAGGATCGCCGGCCGCTCTCGCTCCACAGAACCACGAGCGTCCGCGGCCCGCGGGCGAACTCCAGGACGTACCCTCCCGGCCCCGCATCGCGGCGGCGGACGAAGCGCGCCCCGGCCAGCTCGCGCGTCAGCGCGGCATAGGCGAACAACGAAGGCCGGGCGAATCCCTCGTAATCGATGATGGCCGTGGCCTGCGTCTTGTCGGTACTAAACGGATACGGCCAACTGAGCGCGTGCCAGCAGATGACGGAAACTTCGTTGGCCAGCAGATGGGTGAATCGCTTGAACACATACTCCGCCTGGTTACGGTCGTCGGGGTCGAACATCCCGACTTGGGTCGTTTCGGTCACCCAGAGCGGCTTCTCGGCATGGTGCGCCTTGCAGGTCGCGCGAATGTAGTCTAAGAGGTCTTGCGTGGTCGCCAGATCGCTGTAGAAATGGAAGTCGTAGATGTCGCAATAACGGGCCAGCCCCAGATCGAGCGACTCGGGAAAACCCTCGCGGCGAACCTCGAGCGCGGTGATGCTGCCGCCGACGACCACGCAGTTTGGGTCTTCGGCCTTGGCCACCGCATAGCCGACGCGCTGGGACTCGACGTAAGACTTCGGCCCTTCCCGGTGGAAAATGTCGAACTCGTTGCCGAGCTGCCAATAGTGGATGTAGCTCTTGTAGCGCCGGACCGACTCCCGGACGAACGCCGCATATTCTTTCTCGGTAAGCTGGCCGCAAACGAAGGCATTGGCCTCGTTCATCAGTGGGCAGTTGGAAACCTTGTATCGCGAGGCCCATTCCAGCGGCCGTTCGTTCCAATTCCAGTTCAGCCGCACGTGCCGCACGCCCAGGCGTGCCATCAGTGGCCAATCACCCGCGTCGTTGAGCAAACCGAAGGGCGATTGCTCGGGCGGGATGGTCACTTCGCACCGCGGAAGGAAGCCGAAGCCCTTCCGCCACTGGCCCTGGCACCGGCCGTCGGCCACGAGACGCACGTGGAGCGACAGATATTCCCCGTGCGGCAAATGGGCCGGATCGCCCAACGGAAGATCGATGGGCCGCGTCTGGCCCGGCGGCACCGGGGCCGATTCCTGGCCGGTAGCGAGTTGCCGCCCCTCCGAGTCGCGGACATCGAACTCGATCTTCGCTGCCGGATCGTGGCCGGCCGCGTTCCGCACGAGCGCCGTCACGCGCGGCGTCTCGGCCACGTCGAAAACCGCTCCCGGCCGGGCGGCCCGCAACGTCAATTGCCATGCGGCCAGCGGCTCGGCAGCCGCCAAGACGTTGGCGAGGGCGATCAGCGCGGCAGCAAGAGCGAACTGGGCTCGGTTCATGGTTTTTGTACCTTGTGACTCTCGGAGAGCGAAAGCGGTGTGAAGCGAACGTCATCGAACCAGACGGTACCCACGGCGTCTTGCAAGAGCAGATACACGTGCACGGCGTCGGCTTCGGGAGGGAATTGCCGCAGCACCACGCTCGCTTCATGCCAGTCCTGAACGCCCCGGCCGTAACAAAACTCGTGGGTATGGTCCTGACCGAAGAAGGCGATCGGTTGCCCGCTGGCGCCCAGCGGCAAAAATTGCACGCAGGAGAGTCCGGCGCGGAGATCGGTTTTTAGTTTCACGGAAAGGCGATAGGCCCGCCGGGGATCGATGCGCACGTGCAGATTTACGGCGCAATAGCTGCATTCGGGAAAGCCGTCGCAGCGCAGGCTGTTTCGACCGGCCGCCGCCGTGGTGCCGTCGATGGCGGGCTTGCTACTCTCCATGAACCACCCTGTGAGTCCGTCTTCGAAGCTGGGGTTCACGAGCAGGTTTTGGGGCAGCGCCGCATCGTCGAAACGAACGCCGGCATAATCGGCCTCGGTGACCGGCTTCTGGCCGCCCAACGGCACGTCGACGCCGGCCTCGGTCAGGGCAAAGTCGTCGAACCACGCCGTGCCCGTTCCCTTGACCCAAAGGTACGGATAGATGCGGACGATCTTTTTCGACAGGCGTGGCACCTCGACTTCCACGAGGCTCCAATCGTGGGTGCCCTGGAGACGTGATTTCGGGCCCAGGTCGAGGAATGCCAGCGGCTTTCCTTCCTCGTGCGGCTGCAGGGCCACGGCCGCCTCGCCCTGAATGTCCCGGGTCTTGATCCAAACGCGCAGGACGTAACGTTTTCCCGGTTGCGGCGCGATGCCGTCCAACTGCAGTGCCCCGCGTGTTTCTTCCCGGGCCCCTTCGATCCGCATGGCGGACTTTCCAAAGCGTTTCGTCTCGCGGTCGAAGTGAACGCCCGGCGTGCCGCCCTGCGCCCACCCCAGATCGCGCCAGCCGGCCTCGTCCCAGTATCCTTCGAAGCCGCAGTAGTTGAGCACGCCGTCGGGCCAGCGGGCGTCGCCGGCCCGGGCACAACAAACACAGAGCAGCACGCCCAGCCATCGCCATCGGGTCATCATGGAAAGCCCTCGCAACTTCATGCCAATAGACTGAGTCGTACAAAGTTCAACGCCTGCTTGGCCAAATACAGGTGGCGCAGTGCGGGATGGATGCCCAGCGGGATGCTTTTCCCCTGAACGCCGTCGGCCGAGGCCAAGGCGAGGCCGATCATTTCCGGTGAGGCAAGTGCGTCAGACAACTCCACCGGAAAGGGCCCAACGGCCAGGGCGAAATCGGCGCCGAATTGCTCGCGGCAGCGGGTGGCCATGGCGCCGACCGACTCGTCGGCCGGCCGCGTGAGCACGATTCCACCGCGATACGCGTCGGCCGAGCCCTCGACGCTCGCCAACCACTCGGTCACCAGCCCCGCCGTGGCGCATTCGATCGTGGCCAGTGTCCTGCCTTGTTGACGCAACAACCGCACGACCGCATCCTGCAACTGGTCGTCCTCTTCGCCGAAAACGAGCGTGCCTAGGCACTGGCGGATCGTGTCCACGGTCGGCTGTACGGCCGCGTAGCACTCCTCCTCGGTCGCGCCGTCGGCGGCAATCCGCAGGCTGATGGTCGCCTTGCTGGCGGTGATTCCCACGGTGGGGCGGCGGCCGCGGCGGATGAGATCGGGGAGCATGGATTCGATTTGGCTCTCGCCGGCGCCAAAACAGTTGATCCGCCGGCGGCGAATCACCCGCCGGCTGCCGCCGCCAAAGCGGCCGATGGCCGCGGCCACGCGGTCGTGCCACATTTCGATCATTTCGGCGGGCACGCCAGGCAGAGAGATCACCAGGCAGGGCCCGCGGCCGGGCCGGGGTACTTCCAACTCGATGCCCGGCGCCGTGCCGTGCGGATTGGGCACCACGCGGCTGCCGGCCGGAAACATCGCCTGCAGCTCGTTCTGCGGCGGCATGGGCCGCTGCTGCCGGGAGAACATCGCCCGAATCGACGCCAAGGCGTCCGCATCGAGCTGCAACGGGCGATCGGTCGCGCGGGCCAGCGCCTCGCGCGTCAGATCGTCGGCCGTGGGCCCCAGCCCGCCGGTGGCCACGACCATGTCGGCCCGCTCGATCGCCCGGCGAAACACCTCGGCCGACGGCTCCAATTCGTCGCCGACGGTGCTATGGAAGAGCACGCGAACGCCCAGCTCTTCCAGCCGCTGGGTGAGCCACTGGGAGTTGGTGTCGAGCGTCTGGCCGCTCGTGATTTCATCACCGATAGCGAGGATTTCGGCATCCATGGGAGTGCGGTTCGGGATGGGAGGGAAAATAACCTCGGTGCCTACGCATCAGTCATCCTGAGCGCAGCGAAGGATCTCCTCTCGGTGCACGAGATGCTTCGCTGCGCTCAGCATGACGGTTGCCGCCGGACTGACGGGCGGGCTGCTTGCACTTTCGGATGGTGGCCGCGCCGACCGAAGCGGAACGATCGTTGGGGCTGGTCAGGCGTATGCCCACCAACTGGGCAACGATGAAATAGCGATCCTTGGGATCATACGATTTAAGTTCCAGTTGATAGGCGGCGTTCTCCGATTGGTACCGCGATATGCCCGGGTGCGCGTCGCGGGCAAGTTCCCTTTGCGGAGCGGCGTCCATGGCGCCGGCGACCAGGCGGACTTGCTGGATTTCGACCCCATACCAGCCGCGGTCGTCGAAATGAAAGGCCACCTCGTAGCGGCCCGGTCCCGTGACGAAATTGCTGACCGGCCAGGTCACTTGTTGCGCTGGTCCGCTGCGGAACGTGTCGTTTGTCCACTGGCCGATGCGGCGCACACGGTAGGAACTTCCGGGATCAGGAATGCCGAGGCGAATTGCCGCGTCACTGGCCTCGGTCATCACCTGGTCGAGACAGTCGACCGCATCCACGAACCGGCAGGTCAAGCGTTGCGGCGCGACGGCGCTGCCCCAAGCAAGCAAACCCTCGCGGGCCTCCTGGTTGGCCAGGTCGAGCAGCTTCAGGGCGTCGGCCGCCTGACGGCGCTCGGTGGCGGTCATTTTCTTGCCGGCCGCGACGGCATCGGCCATGAGGTAGAGTCCCTTGAGCATTCCCACCAGACCGCGGATGACGTGCGTTTCTTCGGTGATCGCCGGCGACTGAATGGCGTTGGCCAGGCTCATGGCGCGGTCGCAGGCGGCCAGATCGGCGTCGAAATGCTTCATGGTCGGAAAGTAGAGGAAATGGCCGGCACCCAGGTGGGGCCGCGCTCCCGCTTTCGGCAGATCGTCCACGCCATGGTAGATCCAGTCGAGCAGCGGGTGTGCTCCGTAAACGTCCCAACCCACCGGCCCCAGGGTAACGGCCCAGTCGGCCGCCTTTTCGGGATCGGCCAGCCCTTGGCGGATCGCCCAGGCGAGGGCGAAATCCCGTTCGCTGCGGCCATGCGCATTCCACGACCACTCGGCCGCGGCGGTCACGTTGAAATCGTAAAAACGATTCGACGGCGTGGCGTAACCGCACAAGCATTGCAGCCTCTTGCCGGCGAACTCCGCCATCCGCGCCTTGATGAACTGCGGAGCCGACCACGGAGTGACGATCCGCCACGAGGCAGTCAATTGGGGATAGCAGCCGAGCCAGCGCCCTTCGGCGGCGTATTTTTCCAAGAGCGGGTAGATCATCGGCTCGCGCGACGAATTGTACGTCCGGCCGCCGTCATAATACGTGATGCCCACCTGGCGCGGCGCCGTGGCCAAGACCTTGTCGTTGCTGGCGTAGCTGCCTTGCGTGAGCAGGAGCCGCAACCGCAAGTCGGGCTTCACCCGCTTGGCGGTCTGCCAGGCGCGGACGATGACTTGCGTCTGAAGCACGTAGGGGTTCACGGCCTTGCATTTCGGGCACTGGCAGGAAACGTTATCCTCCGAAAGCCAGACGTTGACGTCGCTCACGTCGGGGTAACGCGCCAGGCACGTGAGCCAGTCGGCGAGGATTTCCTCGGCCTTCGGTTGCGAGAAACAGACTGGCGCCGAGTCGACGTCGTGACGGCCCACGCCCTTCAACTGCGGCAAGCGGGCCAAAACATCAGCCGGCAACTGTTCCAGGTGGGTCACGATGGGCACCAGTTTCACCGCGTGCCGCCTGGCCAGGCCGAGCAGGCCCTCGGAGATGCTCGCCACGCCATGGCCATGGGAGTCGACGGAGAGGCCCACGTGCGTTTCCACCAGGTTCATCTTCCGGTCGGCCAGCCACTCGATGTCATCGTTGGCACTGCCGCCCCAGAGGCCGCGTTCGGCCAGATCGGGCCAGTCGGTCACCTCGGCCATGGGAATAGCCACCTGCCCCTGCACCGATGAGGAGTCGGAGGCAATCAGTTGCGCCAAAGTCTTGGCCGCATAATAGACCCCGTTCGGCCGTATGCCGACCAGGGCCAGCGTCCGCGCGGCCAGCGGCGCGATGCGGTAGGCTTGCTCGCGGTTCGGCAAGGTCCAGAGCCGCGCGGCCCCCGGCACTTCGCGACCGGCCAGCTTGCCGTCCTTGCCGCAACAGCCCAACACAATCTCCAGGGCGTCTTGGTTGGTTCTGCCCGCGCCGACGTTGATCCTGGTCCCGGTCTTCTTGGTCAGCACGCTGGCCAACTCGGCTGCTGCTTCGCGCTCCAGGAGGCTGGCATCGGGCCGCAGCGTGATGGCGATCTGATGGGCCGAGGCGAGGATTTTGCGACGAATGGCAATTTCCTGCGGCAGGGGAATCAGCCCGTGCGTCCATTTCGCGGCTTCCTCCTTGTCGACCGACTCGCCGTGCGACGGAGAATGCGCTAACAGCGCTGTGGGCATGCCCAGGACAATGGCCAAAGCAAACGAGTTGACTCGTCTCATTGCAGTTTCTCCGCTGTTCTGGATTCCGTTGTGATCTTGATCGGCGACGGGGGGCTTGTCAAGCGCTTGCGCCGTCCCAACGCGGCGGGCAAGCCCGCCGGCTCAACATGGTGACTTGACGCGACGAACGGAGAGCACTACGATCTAACCAGTTAGACGCAAGCGCCCCGGCGACGGAATTTGGCCGGAAGACAGTCGCCCTGGGCCCTGCCGGACCCTTAGTTCAGTTGGTTAGAACGTCTCGTTTACACCGAGAAGGTCGCCCGTTCGAGTCGGGCAGGGTCCACAGACTCGCCTGCCTACGGGACCGAGGCATACTCCCCGGCCCCCGTCTCCGACGCGGAAATGCTCCGCCATCTCGGGCACGTGGAAAGGGGGTTCGTGATGGGGACCGTCAGCCGCCGCAAGAAGAGCAAGGACCGCTACCTGGACTTGGTTCTCCGCTTTCCGTTGCGGCCCATCCGTTCGGACGGCGAATTGAATGCGGCGGTCCGCATGGTCGATTCGCTCGTGGACCGGCGGGACCTCGCCGCGGAGGAGGGAGATTATCTGGAGGTTCTCGGCAACCTGATCGGGCAATACGAGAGCGAGGCGCATCCCATGGCCCCCGTCTCCGACGCGGAAATGCTCCGCCATCTGATCGAGGCCAAGGGAGTCTTTCAGACTCAGGTTTCCGACGCCACGGGGATCGCAGACTCCACCATTTCCGAGGTTCTCAAGGGCAAGCGTTCCTTGAACCGAAACCACATCGGCAAACTGGCGCGGCGATACTTCAACGTGTCTCCCGACGTGTTCGCCTTCTAGCGGTTTTGCCCCGGTGCCACTTGCGATCGTGCTGGCGGAGAATCTGCGCGGCGGCCGCCCCAGAATTACGTAAGGGCGATTTTCGGCGGGTCCAACTAATCCCCTTTCCCGCGAAACAGCGCCATCAGGCCGTCGGCAAAGAGCTTCATGCCGTGGGCGTTGGGGTGGTTGATCGCGTTGCAAAAGAGCGAGCTGTAGGGAATCCCTTGGCGCCACAGCCGACCCCAGCGAAGCGAGGCGTCGGCCAAAGCCACGCCGTGCCGGGCCGCGAACTGCCGCAGCCCCTGGACATAAGCCCGCGGATCGATGTCGATCTCGCGCTCGGTGGTCAATCCCATCCAGTCGGGCCGGACGTAATGCGGCGTGAGGATGATCCATTCGGCCCCGATCGCGGTGAACTCGGCATGGAACTTGCCATAACGCTCCTCGACTTGCGCCGGCGTGAGGCCCGCGTCGTTGACGAACTCGGAAATCACGAGGTCCGGCCGCGAGCCGAGCACCTTTTCCCGGTAATTGTGCTCGCTTCCCGGCGGTTCGGCCAGGTAATTGGTTGTTGATCGCCCGCCCCAGGCTTCCGTCAGTAACTCGATCTTCGCCTGGGGAAATCGCCGCTGGAGCCGAGCGACGAACTGGGCCTGCCAACGCTCCGCATCCGGCAGATAGCCGCAGGCCGTGACGCTGTCGCCCCAGGCCAGGATTCGCAGTGATCGGCCTTCGCGGAGCTTCTTGACCGTCCGGGGCAGCAGCCGCTCGGCAGGCGACGGCGATGCCGGCGGTGGTTCGGGATACGCCGTTTCCAGGATCGGGAACAGATTTCGCGGTTCCAGCTTGCCGATGCGGCCGGCAATCCACAGGTTGGCCAGGCGGCGCTGGCCGCGGGCGAGCGCCGGCGGCACGGGCGTCGCTACCTCCGGCTTGCCCTTAAGCAACTCGATCCGCCCGTCCTCGCCGAGGACGATCGAGTCGATCCTCGGCAGGGCGTGGCGGCAGCTCACATAGACCGGCTGATTATCGCCGATACGTCCGCCTGGCAGCCGGCCGATGCTGGCCCAGTCCAAGTCGGCGCCGAAATCCTTGCCCAGCTCGAATGGCGGGGCGTCGGGCCGCGGACCGGCGCGCACCTGGAGACTGGCCGGATCCAGCAGACCGCGCACGGTGCATTCGCAGGCCACCACGCCCATGAGCCGAACGCCTTTCACCCAGCCCGGCGCTTGAGGATTCAGGAGCGGCGGCCGATCGTATTTCTCCGCCTGTACGGCCACGATGGTCGGCGGGGAGACGTCGAGCGTGGCGATCACCGGCTCAGCTCCCTTCCCGGCCGCCTGTGCCGGAACGGTCGCCTGGAGCTGCCAATCACCAGTCAACCGCAAACCGGGCGGAGCCGGTTCGGCGGCCGAGGCCGCCAGCGATGCGAAAAGAACTGTTGCTACGCAAAGTGATTGCAATGTTTTTCGTGTCATGTTGTTCCGTTCCGAGAAATGTGGCAAATCGATCCCTATAGTTATCCCTACTGCTTCTTTGACTTTTCGTGGCAGGGCTGGCTGCTTGTAAAGTTCTAGTCCACGGCTGCGGCAGGCATCGGCGTATTTCGGGTTGAGCCGGAAGACCTGCTTCTAGTCCGCGATGGCCCTGTCGTCCTCGCCTCTACGAAATCCGTCATTGTCCCGTGTGGGAGAGCGACGGGCAATATATGGCCTTCGGGCGGCAAACAACGCCCGAACCAACTCTGCGGGGGGGCTGCCTCGGCACGCCCTTGGCAATGGAATCTGAGCCGGAGGAGCGGCGTGGTATCTTGCTACTTGCGTACCTCGCGGCTATGATAGGGGGGTGTTTACCGCCGGGAGCCCGTTCAGACAGGTGTCAAGTGGGAAGCGTCGGTGGAGACCTACTCCTCGATTAACTACGGCAAGGGGCTGACGCCGAACGACTTCTCTGACCGGGCCGCCGTCCAAGCACGTCTGGCGCTTTACGAGAAACTCAGCTATCAACGTGCGAAGCTCTTTTGCGTGGAAGTTCGACCGCGACCAACTTGCTGCTCTGCCGACCAGGATTGAGGCCCGCAAGAAATCGCTCGGAGGTCACGAGCCTGTCCAGGACTGGCCTAACCCTGACATCTAACAAATCTTGATTAAAAGGGGTGCTCAACATGGCTCAAACGGTGTCAGAACTCGACCGCATATCATCGGAGGAGCAAGCGAGCAAGCAGGCGCCGCACGAGTGGGGGCTTGGCTCGACTCCTCGCACGGCGGCTCTTCGCGCGGAACTAAAATGGAAGGCCGCCGTGATAAAGGACTTCGAAGACGTGATCTCAGGGCTCGGCAAGTGCGAGTTTCGGGAGTCCGTCCGCATCGACGTCGATCGCGCCAGGTTCATCACCGAGTCGTTCCGGCAGACGGACGGGCAACCGTGGGCCACCCGCCAGGCCAAGGCCTCTGCCCACCTTTGCGAGAAGTTGCCCATCTTCATCAAGGCGGGTGAACTGATCGTCGGCGACCCGAACAGCGCGCCCGACGAGCTGCGGTGGCACCCGGAGATCGACTCGCACTACATGGCGGACGCGGTAACGACCGGGAGTTTCTCGGAGATGGTGACCGACGCCGAGCGGGAGGAGATCGTCTCTCAGATCTGCGCGTTCTGGGACGGTCGGGGCGTCGCCGATCGGATCAAGGCAGTCCTGCCCGAGGACCTGTGTCAAGACGTCATCCAAGGCTTCCCCAGCCCCATCGAGGCGAAGTTGTGGGAGATGGGACCCGTCAGCCAGGCTTATGAGTTTCCCGTTCTGTTCAAGCAAGGCGTGCAGGCGCGGATCGAGACGGCCCAGCAAAAGTTGAAGGAACTCAACGACCGCGCGGAGCAGATTCCGCCGGCCGAATACCTGGAGAAGAAGACGAACTGGGAGGCGATGATCATTGGCGGAAAGGGGCTGCTCCGCTTCGCCCAGCGCTATGCGGAACTCGCCCGCCGTCTTGCCGCAGATGAGAAGGATGATGGGCGAAAGCGGGAACTGGAAGAGATCGCCGCCACTCTCGACCAGGTGCCGGCCCGCCCCGCGCGGACCTTCCGCGAGGCGGTCCAGTTCTATTGGATGATCGAAGTAGCGGCCCGGTTCATGCCGGTGTACGGCCACGGCTGCGGTTTCCGCTTCGACCAGATTTTCTGGCCCTATTACGAGGCGGACATCCGCCAGGGGCGCATCACGCGGGACGAGGCGCTGGAGCTGATCGAGTGCCTCTTCCTCAAGATCCAAGAACTGGGCATCGCGGTGGAATGGCCGGTCACCTTTACCGGCCAGGCAGGCGCCGAGATCTTCTATGCACTGAACATCTGTGGCAGCAAGGACGACGGGAGCGACGCGTCGAACGACTTAAGCTGCCTCGCCATGGAAGCCATGGCCAACCTCCATCTCAACCAGCCCCCGCTGGCCCTGCGCTACCACGGCAATATCTCACCGGAAATCGTCGATCGGGCGATCGACCTGCTGCACCTCGGGATGGGGCATCCCTCGTGGTACAACGAAGACCTCATGAAAAAAGGGTGCCTGCTCCGCGGATACTCGCCCGCGGAGGCCCAACGGGTGCAAATGGTGGCGTGCGTTACCAACGTGGTCGACGGGATGTACGTGGTTTCGACGGGGGCGGTGGGCGTCGGAGGCATGATCCTCCCGAAAATCCTGGAAGAGGCGCTCCGCGAGGGAGGCCCCGTCGGCGACCCCGACCGTCCGGACAAGCCCAAAACCAAGGACCCGCGGGAGATGCGGTCGGCCGACGAATTGCTGGAAGCCTTCTTGCAGCGGGTGTCGTTCTATACCAAGCAGATGGCCTTTGGCTGGAACCTCGCGCAGGAGGTGCTCATGAACACCTACCCCGACCCGGTCAATTCGCTGTTGCTCGACGAGCCGCTCGAGCGCGGCATCGACCTGAAGCGACTCCACAAGGAGCACGACACCTACCCGGCCGTGTTCATCATGGGCCAGATTACCACGGCCGACTCGCTGGCCGCCGTCCAGAAACTGGTGTTCGACGAGCGGAAATATACCATGGACGAGCTGCTCACTGCGTTGGGCGAAGACTGGGAAGGATACGAGGCGATGCGGCAAGATTTTCTCCACGCCCCGAAGTACGGCAACGACGACGACTACGCCGACGCGTGGACGGTGAAGTTGACGACCCGCTTCGAAGAAACTCTCAACCAGGTGACGGACGCCTGGGGGTCCAAAGTGACCAGCGATGGCAGCACGGCAGCCGGCTACCAGATGGTCGGACTGACGTGCGGCGCCACGCCGGATGGGCGGAAGGCGATGACCGTGGTCAGCGACGGCAGCCGGTCCCCGATAGCAGGGGCGGATCACAACGGACCGACGGCCGTGCTGAACTCCGCCGCCAAGATCCCCTACCAGCACGCAGATCTGCTCAACCAGCGGTTCATGCCGGTTTTCCTGGAGAACGGCAACAAGCGGTTGTTTGCCGCCTATCTTCGGGAGTGGTACGACAAGGGCACGGTCCCCCACATCCAGTTCAACGTGGTGGACAACGCCGTCCTGCGCGACGCGCAGGAGCACCCGGAAAATTACCGGGACTTGCAGGTGCGCGTGGCGGGGTATAGCGCGTTCTGGATCGATCTGTGCAAGGACACCCAAGACAGCATCATCGCCCGAACCGAGCATTGCTTTTAGGACGTCTTTCAGAAAGTTCTTGTCGGTGACAAGTCCTTGCGAAGCCGCAAGCGGCTTGGTCTCCACCGGCAGAAACTTCTAGGAAAAGGTACTTGTGTTGCGGATCACCCCACACGCTCTTGGCAATCGTGCTGGGGGACGGGGCGTGCTACGGGCGTTCCGGCGGCGAGCCGCCGGGGCGAGGGCCGTTCGCGGCCGGTGTTTTCCGGTTGACTTGCGGTGCGTTGAGCCCGGAGGAGTCTCGGGCAAACTCTGGGTCGGCGGCGGAGTTCGTTTCCGGCTCCACCACGCCAATGAGCCGCCTGAGGAACCTGTTGAATTGGACACCCGTGGTGACGGCGGCCATGGCTGCCGCCCCGAGCACAGCGAGCATCGCTGCGTATACCACCACCGTCACACCATCGTCACGGCGCACAAATCGGCGCATCTTCTGGATCCACATCTTGCACCTCATCTCACGGCAAGGTGGTCGTGCCCGACTACCCGTCACCGCTCGGATTGTTTGAAGTTGCGATGCGTTGACGCCGGGCTGTCTAGGGGAAAACTCGGTCGAGGGCAACTGCCGAATGGGCCGTTCGGAGCCGCCTGAAGAAGTGTAGGTCAAAGAACCGCCGATGAGGACGGTTTTCACCCTGGCTACTGCCCCCAATTGTCGCTCTCCGCGGCCGGATGTTGCGAAAATGCAACGGGGACTGGTCCATTTTTCGGCGAGCAGACGCGTTTTTCGGAGCGGCGGAAAGGACGGCCAGTAACACCGGCCGGAGCAATAATGTACGGCGTGCCCGTCAGGCCCGTCAACCGAATGCTTGAAATGGCAAACCGGCGTCTGATAGAATAGCGGCTGTTGCGGCGCCAACGGGACGGTTTGCGTTTCGGCGGGATGATCCGATGACGTTCGCTGCATGACGAAAGGTTCCACAAACATGAAACGCTCTATTGCTTTCGCTCTGGTGCTGATGCTGCTCTCCGTGGTTGGCGTGCGATGCTACGGCGCGGAACGGAAAGTGGAAGCCGTCGGTTTTGCCGAGCGGGTCGTTTACCATTCTCCGCAAACGCCCGGCTACACGGCCTGGGTCGGGCTGTGGCAACTGCCGAACGGGCGGTTGCGCTACGACTGCCTCCAGCTTACGGGAACGAGAGAAAAACCCGTGGCGACGGTGCCCGTCTTCGAATCGGCCGACGGCGGCGACACGTGGACGCGCGTGGTGAACACTTCGACCGAGGCCGTGCTCTCGCCGGGAGGCTACCTCGCGGTGAGCCGTGACAGCGGCCGTGGCATGGCCGTCTTGCCGAACGGCACGCTGGTGCGGCCCGTCTGGCCGCCGGAGGATGAAAAAACCTCGGGATGCCTCGAGCGCTCGACCGATGGCGGAAAGACCTGGGGCGAGAAGATCTTCTTCCTGCCGCCGGCGGAATATCGAACCTGGCCGACGCTCATCCGCCGGCTCGACGACGGCCGGCTGGTTCTGTTTGCCGGCTGTTGGAAGCGGGGCGATCATCAAAATGGCAACGGGGCACTCCCGAACATGACCAAGGCTATGTTCGTCTCGTCGGACGAGGGGAAGACGTGGGGCCAGCCGATCGTCGTCATGCCGACGAAACAGGGCGTGTGCGAAGAGAGCGACTTTTGCGAATTGCCGGGTGGCGACCTCTTCTTCGTGCACCGCACCGAGCATTTTCCCGACCACCAGACCGCGGTCTCTCCGCTGGCCGCGCGGATGGGAAGCAGCCCGCCGCAATCGTACTGGTATAGCGATCGCATGCAGAGCATTGTGCGACGGCAGGGCGCGGGCTTCGTGCCGGGACCGTGTCAGCCGGCCGCTTTGGTCCATAGCGGCTTTCCGGCCGTGCTCCGCACCCGCGACGGCATCATCCTGCACCTGGCCACCACCGGCGTGCATTGGACCCCAGATCTGGGAAAAACCTGGGCGCAGCTTAACATCCCCGGCACGCCGTACTATCCCAAAGCCCTCGAGCGCCCGGACGGCACGATCGTCGTGCTGGGCCACGTCGGCTCGGACGACCCGTACGGCACGGTGGATCAAAGCATCAAACAGCAAACCTTCCGCCTGCGGGCAAGCGGCGCCCCCTGACGCGCGGTTCGTCTCCTTTCACCCCTGCCTTTGGAACCTGTCATGAACCTCTTCGCCGCGATCGTTGTCTCAGCCATGTTGGGCTCCGCCCTGCCGGCGGCGCCTGCCGCCGCCGGGGACGGCTGGATCGTGCTCTCCAATGATCTGACGGCGTTCGAGCAGCCGACGGGCAGGTGGTATATCGCCGGCGGCGCGAGAATGAACCCCAAGTTCGAACGCCGGCTGCTGGGCGAGCCGGGCCAAGGCACGCTCGTCAACGGAAAGGTCGGAGTGACCGGCAACCTCGTCACCCGGCAGCAATGGGGCGATGCCGAGGTTTTGCTCGAATTCATCATTCCCCGCGGGTCGAACTCGGGCGTGAAACTGCACGGCGTCTACGAAGTCCAGATCTTCGACAGTTGGAAGGTGGCTAGGCCCACCGGCGCGGACTGCGGCGGCATTTATCCGCGGGCGGAGATGAAGCCCACGTATCACCACATCGACGAGGGGATTGCTCCGCGCGTGAACGCGGCCAAGGCGCCGGGCCAGTGGCAGACGCTGTATATCCGCTTCCGTGCCCCGCGTTTCGACAAAGAGGGGCGCAAGATCGTCAATGCCCAATTCGAGAAAGTGGTGCTCAACGGCCAATTGATTCACGATCACGTGGACGTTGCTCATCCGACAGGTGATTGGCACGCGCCGGAGCATGCCAAGGGGCCACTCTTGTTCCAGGCCGATCATGGCCCGGTGGCGTTCCGCCATATTTGCGTGCGGCCGCTGCCCGCGGTACCGCCGTCCAAGAAACAACAGTTGCAGGAAGCGGACTTCAATTTTCGGGGGCCGCTCGGCTCCGACGGGGCTCGGCTCGTGCGGATCGGCGAGAACCATTTTCAGCTTACGCTCGGCCATGCCCCCACGCATCCGGCGTGGGCCAATATGGTGCAGTTCGAGATTCTCCGCCACGCCTATGGCAACCGGCTGCGATTGGACGTGCGGTTCGAAAACGGCCGGCGGGAGTATCTCTTCGACGATTATCCGCTGTCGTGGTCCTGCGACGGGCGCAACTGGTGGCACATCCGCTGGTCGCCGGGCGGCGTGAAGGGCAAGGCGCGAACGCTGGAGTTCCCCCAGTTCGCCGCCGATCGGGTGATCGTCGGCCACCAGGTGCCCATGTCCTACGACGATGCCGAGCGGTTGATCGCCGGCTGGCGGCAACATCCGCACGTGCGGGTGCATGTGCTGGGCAAGTCGCTGGGAGGGCGGAATCTCTATCGCCTGACGATTACCGATCCGAGCAGTCCCAACCCGCCCGCCCGCCGCTGGGTGCACCACTTTGCCAACCAGCACCCGTTGGAGTGTTGCTCGCAGTGGCGGATCGCCGGCATGATCGACTGGCTCCTCTCCGACGAGGCCGTCCAGCACCGCCAGCGGACCATCTGCCACTTTACGCTGATGATGAGTCCCGACGCGGCGTCGCACGGTTGGTATCGCACCAATGGTCAGGGCTTTGACATGAATCGCACCTATCGCGCCGAAGGCGCCGACAAGACCAAGCAGGCGCACGAGGCCTACGTGTTTCAGAGCGACCTGGAGGCCCTCATGCGCTCCGAGGCTCCGCTGACCACAAGCTGGGAGATGCACACCTGGCAGGGATTGATGGACCCGATCATTCGCGGGCAGGGCCCGGAGATGGGCAAAGAGGTTGGGCCGTGGGAGGACCTGAAGAAGCTGCTGGCGAAGTATGACACGCAGAAGCTCTCGAAACCGCTTACGGCCGTGGCCGAGCCCCATCCCGAGGGCCACTGGGATTGCGGCCCCTTCCGTCAGTTCGGCATCACGAACGTGCTGGTGGAAGGAGGAAGCGATGCAGACATGCAGCAGAATCTCGACGCGGGCGAAGCGCTGATGCGGGCGATCGTCGAGTATTATCGGGGACTGCGGCCGGGGCAGTAAGGGCCCCCGGCGACACGGACGACCGACCGTTGCAAAGCCGCAAGCGATGCAAGCGCATCAGCGCTTGATTTTGCAGTTGGGCAAGGCCCGCTGCAATTCCTCGATGCCCTGCTCGCTGACGTCGGTGTGACAAAGGTTCAGCGATTGCAGGTTGGTGAGCGCCGCGAGGTGTTCCATGCCGGCACTGGTGACCTTGGTATCGTGCAGGTCGAGCGAAAAGAGGTTGCTCAATCCTTCGAGTTGTGCCAGCCCCGCGTCGGTCACCTGGGTGTTGTGCAGGCCCAGGGAGAGAAGCCTGGTCAAGCCTTGCACTTGTTTCAGGCCGGCGTCCGTAATGCCCGTTGCGCCGAGGTCCAGCTTGCGGAGCTGGGTCAACCCTTTGAACTGTTCCAATCCCGCGTCGGTGACATGGGTGTCGCCGAGGTACAGCGATTGGAGGCTGGGCAAGCGTTTGAGTTGTTCGAGCCCTCGGTCGGTCACCTGGGTGGAGGCCAAATAGAGCGTGCGCAGGTTGGTCAGCCCTTGCAGTTGTTCCAGCCCCGCATCCGTCACCCGCGTGCGGCTCAGGTCCAAGCTCTCCAAGTTGGTCAACCCTTTGAGATGTCGCAGCCCTTGATCGGTCACCCGGGCGCCGAAGAGGTCCAGCGAATGCAGGTTGGACAACCCCGCGAGATGTTCGAGTCCGGCATCGGTGACCTGGTCGCCGAACAAGTCCAACAACTGGAGATGGGTCAACCGTTTGAGATGTTCCAAACCCGCGTCGGTCACCTGGGTCCGCTCCAGGTTCAGCAACTGAAGGCTGGTAAAGCCCGTCAGTTGTTGCAGCCCCCGATCGGTCAACTTGGTTCCGCTCAGGTCGAGGGCGATGACGGGCTTGCCGGGGGTCTTTTCATCAATCGTGATCTTGCCCCCGAGGCTACGGATTTCCGCAATCGCCGCCACGCCTTGCGGACTCGCTTGGGCGGCGCCGCCCAAACCCGCGGCGGCGAACAACAACGCCCGGATCAAGGTTGCCATGTTCCTCATGAAACTCTTCCGACTGGCCAGATCATGGAAGAAAGTGCGCCGAGCGCCGGCCGTCGCCGGGGACGGCGGCGGTTCGAAGGATCAAACAACGGACGTCGATTGCAGGAGCGCGTCAAAGATCTTTTGCGTAGTGGCCCGCATCTCGGCGTTGGCCTGGATGGCCGCCCGGCTGAGAAACTCGCTGCTCCACGACGCTTGCAAGATCGACGATTTGGCGATCATCAGCGCCAACTCCGACGAGTCTTTGGGCGGCGGCAACTTGCCGAGCTCTTCAGCCTCTCGTTTTGCCCGCTCGGCCAATTCCGGAAAGACCCCGTAGACCAGTGAGTTGGCGGCCCATTTCACGCTTTCCACGTGCAGTTTCCAATTCGTTTCCAACATGCTGGTCATAAGCTGTCCCCTTTTGAGAAAAATGTTGACAAAAGGCCCCCTCGCGCTGCCCCGGAGAATCGGAAAACACAGATACAATTTTAAGGAATGCCTGCGGAAAAGGCAATTGGCCGGTAATCGCTAATCGTGGGGGAGCAACGATCGATTGTGGCAATCCCATGGCCGCAAGCCTCGGACGGCCCGCATAGCTCGCTGAGCCGGGCCGCGCCAGTGGCAAGAGCAGTTGGCGAGACCTCTTGCGGCTTCGCCACCCCGATCGCAAGCCCTCGGGGCTACCCGAACCTTGTGCCGCTCAATCGGAGGGCGGAATGGGCTCGCTCCCATCGATCGTCAACATGGCCTTGACCAGATGCGGATTCGTGGACTTCTTCAGCAATCGCACCGAACCGTCGCAGAGGGCAACGTTCGCTCCCTGCCGATGGCGACTGCTGATTTCCTGCCGTTTACCCCCGTTGACGGTGAACTTGAGCTCGTCGAAGTTCAGATCCACCGGTTGCGCCCAATAGACGAGAGAATCGGCCACCTCGACGACCATGATGGTATCGGTCAGCCCGTCGGTGATCTCGGTAATCTTTCGGGCCTGGCGCCCATTGGAGATCGTGTGCGGCCCGACCACCATCAGATAGCTGGTGGTGGGCAATTTCGTGTCGGCCTGCCCGGGACACTGGAACAGGGGGATGACCGAATCACTGACCGGACGATTGTCCTCGCTGTTCCAGGGCTCATCCAGACGGAACTGCTCATACAACTCCTGCTGGCCCAAATAGGGGAGCAACAACACCCGCCAACTGTACAGAGGCTTGCCCTGCTTGTCGGCGACATAGGCAGGGGGGAAGGAGCCCTGGGCGGCTTCATAGTCCCGCATCGCCACGGCGATGCGTCGCAAATTGTCGGTACACAAGGCGACGCATTCCGCGTCGCGGGCCCGAGCCCCGCCCGGCCACGCCCAAAACCAGTGCATCAGGAAGACCACCCCCGCGATCACCAGCAACGCGGCTATGGCGAGCATCGTCCTGGCATTCACGCCCAGCAGAGGTGGGCGGACAAGACCAGCCGGAATGGGGATGGTAATCGGCCTGCCGCAGTGAGCGCAAGGCCCCACTTGACCGGCGTATTTGTCGTCCACGTCAGTGGGCGCTGCACAATGAGGGCAAATGAAATGGATCGGCACGTGTTCGCTCCTGCTACGTACCAATCATACCACCAACTAGGACATTTTGGGGGTATGTTACTGTTAGATTAGAGAAGAATAAGCCGTTTGTCAACTGGCGACACCCAAGGCGTCAGTCCCCCCCGCCGGCGCCGTTCGTCCAATATGCCGTTAATTCCCTGGACTCCCCGCCGGTTAGCGGGCATAATGAAGGGCAGGGATCGGCTGGGCAGATTCGTGGCTACCTTTCGGCCCGGCGGCCGGCAGCCAGATGGAACGATTGTGGAAAATCGGGCTGGACGAACTTGTTCTCTGGCTCGCCGTCCTGATGATTCTCGTAGCGGTCGCTTGCTACGTGGCCGAGAGAATCCGTCCGAAGACGGAAAAAAAGGAACGCGCGGGCAGCCAATGGCTCTCAAAATGTCGCGATTTGCATTCCCGGGGTGGGCTAAGCGACGAAGAATTCCGAACAATTAAGACGACCTTTGCCGCGCAACTTCGAGCAGAGTCAAGCCATAACGGCAATAGCGGTAGGACCAGTGGCGCCAAAGGTGTGGAAACGGCGGGGTGGGACGATTCTAACGATCCGGTGAGGCGCGGATTTTGGAAGCGGCTTCAAGACTGGCTCGGCCGAAGGGCTTGAAACGGCAGGTGGCGCCGCAGGTTGCCGATGTGTTTTCTTGGACGCCGACAAACCACCACCCGCATCCGCTCGTAGAACTCGTAGCAACTGTGTAACGGAACAGACGAAGCGCACCCGGAAGGGGGACAGGCATGCCGTCAGGACGTGACTTCAGCGGCGGACGTCGGGGAACCGGTCCGGCCAAGAAAAACGCTTTTTGCTCCTTTTGCCGCAAGAGCTATCGCGACGTCGGCCCGCTGGTCGAAGGGCCGGGCGACGTCTACATTTGCGGCGAGTGCATCGATCTTTGCCAGTCGATCCTGGAGCAGGAGCGCCGCCGCCGCGGGACCAGCAAACCGCTCTTCAACAACATCCCCACTCCCCGGCAGATCGTCGCCCAACTCGACCAGTACGTCATTGGTCAGGAACACGCCAAGAAGGTGCTGGCCGTGGCGGTCCACAGCCACTACAAGCGGCTCATGCACGGCGCCGTCGGTTCCGACGTCGAGATCGACAAGTCGAACATCCTCTTGATCGGTCCCACCGGCTCGGGCAAGACGCTGCTGGCCCAAACCCTGGCCCGCATTCTCGACGTCCCCTTCGCCATCGGCGATGCCACCACGTTGACCGAAGCGGGCTACGTGGGCGAGGACGTGGAAAATCTGCTCTTGAAGCTGCTGCACGCCGCCGATTTCGACATCGAGTCGGCCCAGCGCGGCGTGCTCTACATCGACGAGATCGACAAGATCGGCAAGACCAGCCAAAACGTCTCCATCACCCGCGACGTGTCGGGCGAGGGCGTGCAGCAGGCCCTGCTGAAGATGCTCGAAGGCACTATCGCCAACGTGCCGCCGCAGGGCGGCCGCAAGCATCCCGAGCAGCAGTACATCCAGATGGACACCAGCAACATCCTGTTCATCTGCGGCGGCACGTTCGTCGGCCTCGACGACATCGTCGGCCGGCGGCTGGGCAAACGCACCATCGGCTTCACCCAGGAGGGCGTGGGCCACGACCAGTTGGAACTGGGCGATCTGCTGCAGCAGGTCACCGGCGACGACATTCTCCAGTTCGGCATGATCCCCGAATTGGTCGGCCGCCTGCCGGTCGTCTCGGCCCTGCGGCCGTTGGACTTAAGCGCCATGATCCGCGTTCTGACCGAGCCGAAGAACGCGCTGGTGAAGCAGTACCAGGCGCTCTTTGCCATGGAGAACGCCGAACTCGGCTTCACCGAGGCCGGCCTGCGCATGATCGCCGAGCGGGCGATGGATCGCGAAACCGGCGCCCGGGCGCTCCGCTCGGTCATCGAGGAAGTCATGCTCGACATCATGTTCGATCTGCCCGATCAGCCGGCCGGAAGCCGCTATCTGGTCAACGACGACATTGTCTCGGGTCGGCAACAACTCGTGCCGATGCCGGCCGAGGTTCAGACCAAGACGGCGTAAACGGCATCGCTTCGCGTCTTCCAGCGGCCGCCGGCCGGGTAGCCCCGATAGCTTGCTATCGGGGTGGCGAAGCCACAAGAGGTCCCGCCTGATCCGCTTGCCGCTGTCGCGGCGCGGATAGGCAAGCGATCCGGGCCACCGGAGGCCTCCGTTCTGTGCGATCGCCGCAATCTTTTGCCGCGCCCGGCTGTCTAGCCTGATGGTGGCCGACCGCCAGTTCGTGTAGAATGGGCCGCAGTTGTGCCATGTCTTCGGGGTGGCCAAGCCACCAGAGATTTCGCCCGGTCCTCTTGCCGCTAGCGCGGCCCGGATAGCAAGCTATCCGGGCTACCCGCTGATGCCCAATTAACGCTACGAGGTGACCCATGAATTCCCGATTAACCAGGCGGCGTTTTCTGGAAATCACCGGTATGGCCGTGGCGGCACCCGCGGTCGTGCCAGCCTCGGCGCTCGGCAAGGACGGCCATGCGGCGCCCAGCGCACGCATCACGCTGGGCATGATCGGCTCGGGAAACCGCGCCGGCCAACTGTCGGCCCTGTTGCTGGGCATGGCCGAGGCCCAGATCGTCGCCACTTGCGACCCGGTCCGGCAGAAAAGACAAGCCCTGAAGGCCACGGCCGAAAAGGCCTACGCGGACCGCCGGGCCGCGGGCACCTTTCGCGGTTGCAGTGACTACAACGATTTCCGCGAGCTGTTGGGCCGCGCCGACGTCGACGCCGTGTTCATCACCTCGCCGGAGAACTGGCACGCCTTGCACGGCATCGCTGCCGCCAAGGCGAAGAAGGACATCTACGTCGAGAAGGCCATGACGCGGACCGTCGCCGAAGGGCAGGCCCTCGTCAAGGCCGTGCGGGAGAACGGCCGCGTGGCCCAGGTCGGCCAGCAGCAGCGGAGCGATTCCTATTTCCGCGTCGCCGTCGAGCTGGCGCAGAAGGGCGAACTCGGCAAGCTGCACACGATCAAGGTCGGCAACCCGGGCAACCGCGTTGGGCCGGTGGTCAATCCGCAACCGGTTCCCGAGGGCACCGACTACGATCTCTGGCTGGGCCCGGCGCCGCTGGCCCCTTATCAGTCCGAGCGCCTGATCAACTTGGTTTGGATGTCGACCTTCGATTACGTGATCGGCTACGAGGCCGGTTGGGGATGCCACAACGCCGACATCGCCCAGTGGGGCAACAGCGCCGACGGCACCGGTCCGATCGAAGTCGAGTCGCGGCGGGCCGTGTTTCCCACCTCGGGCATCTGCAACTGCCCCCTGTCCTGGCACACCGAGTTCCTCTATGCCAACGGCGTGCGGATGATTTTCGCCAGCGAGGACGAGATTCCGATGGGCATTCGTTTCGAGGGGAGCGAGGCCCGGGTGTACGTCAATCGCGGCCGGATCGACGCGGGGCCGGCTTCGTTCAAGCCCGTGCTGCGGAGCAAGCTGCCGCCGGTGCGGGCCGACGCCGAAGCCGCCCACCTCCGCAATTTCCTGGACTGCGTCAAGAGTCGCCAAGACCCGCGGGTGCCGGTGGAGATCGGTCACCGCACGAACATCGTCTGCCAGATGAGCGCGATCGCCAGCCGGCTGCAGCGCAAATTGCGTTGGAGCCCGGAGCAGGAGCGGTTCATCGGCGACGAGGAGGCCAACAAGATGCTCTCCCGCGAGATGCGGTCGCCGTGGCACATGTAGCCAATCGCCGACGACGGTCATTGACCAAGCCCTTTTCCGCGGTTGTACTATTTGTATGAGAATCGCCGTATCCATTCCCGACGAGATATTCGTGGAAACCGAGCGACTGGCCCGCCACTTGAAGAAATCGCGGAGCGAAGTCTACAGCCTTGCCTTGGCGGAGTATGTCGCACGTCACGCCCCAGACCGCGTGACCGAGGCAATGGATCGCGTCGCCGCGGAAGTCGGCGCGGAGAGCAACGAGTTCGCCGCCGCGGTGCGGCGAATTTTGGAGCGCAGCTCGTGGTGATCTCGCGCGGGGACGTCGGCTGGTCCGATCTCCCCGAGCCGACCGGCTCCGGTCCCGGCTTTCGCCGAGCGGTCGTGGTCCTCCCCGTTGTCCGCAGTCGTCCTACAGGCAACGCAGGAACGCCACCAGGTCCTTCTTTTCCTGTTCGCTGAGTTTCGTCTCCAGAACGAGGTTGTGGAACTCGACCGTATCTTCGAGGGTCAGCAGCCGGCCATCGTGCAAGTACGGCGGCGTGTCCTTGATGCCCCGCAACGGAAAGGTCTTGATGGCTCCGTCGCCAATGGCCGTACAGCCGTTGTACGTCTTTGATGCGAAGAACCGCTCGGTGTGCAGGTCGTGCAGCGTGTTGTCCGTGTAGTACGGAGCGGGGTGGCATTCCGCACAGCGGCCCTTTCCGAAAAACACCTTCTGGCCTGCCATCTCCGTGGCCGTGGCCTTCTTCGGGATGAGCTTGCCAAAGAGATTCAGCTTCGGAGCGGGCGGGAAATCGAGGATGTCCATGAACTCGGCCATGAAATGCACCTGACTGCCCCGTTCCAGAATGTTCACGCCCTTCTTGGTGGCGATCACCGGATCGCCGTCGAAGTAGGCCGCCCGCTGCTCGAACTCGGTGAAATCTTCGATGCTTTTGAGTGCCCGTTGCGAGCCGAACAAACGTTGAATATTGACGCCTCTCAACGCCGGGGTGTCGAGCCGATGCCGGAACTCTTGCGGGCGAATGTCGCCCACCAGGTGCGTGGTGCCGTTGGTGCTCCCGTTGACATGGCAATCGAAACAGGTCACGCCGGTGCTCGGCTTCAAGGATCGCCGGTCATCGGTGGCATTGAATTGCTGCTGGGGGAAGGGAGTCAGCAACAGCCGCAGCCCCTCCAATTGCTTCGGATTCAACAGCCCGTTGAAGAGCTTGAAATAGTTCTGCAACGTGACCACCTGTCCGTGGGACACGTCACCGAGATCGGGCCGCGTCGTCAGAAAGATGGCGGGCGGGTATTCCGGCATAAGATGGTCCGGCAGGTCGAAGTCCAAGTCGAAGCGGGTCAGGTCACGCCCCTCTTGCTTCTTTACCTCGTCGATCTGGTGTTTGGGAAACACCATGCCGCCTTCGGGATGATTGGGATGCGGCAGAGGCAAGAAGCCTTGGGGCCACAGCCCCTTCTCACGGATTTCCTCGGGTGTCATAGCGGCCAGGTCTTCCCACGATTTCACGCCGTCAGGCAGTTTTGCCCGCACGCCCTCCTGAATGGCTTTGCCACGGGACATGGTGACGCCTTGGGCAGGGCGATCACTCAGATCGTAACGCTCCTCCAAAAGTTTCTTCTGCCGTTCCATGATTTCGGCCTTGGCGGCTGACATCTTGGCTACCACCTTGTCGAAATCCTCCTGCATTACGACGGGGGAATAGCTGGTGGGCGGCTGTTGTGCCCACAGATCGGCTCGATTCCAGAGAACGGCACTAAGCACCAAAATGCCAAGGACCACCATAGCGGCCTTACCACCCACACTGCACTTGCGAATCATCGTTTCGTCCTCCTATCTTGAGACTCATCGGCACGCCCGCAACCAGGGACGATCCTCGGTCAAGTAATTGGGCGCCCGCGTTACTTCCGTTTCTTCTGGCAGTCGGCACAGACTCCCGAGATCTGAACAGAGAGATCTTCCGCCTCGAACCCTTGCATCTTCCGCCTCGGCAGCGGCAGTTGATCGAGGCGGTCGTCGTGGATGTCGCTGATCTTGCCGCAACCGGTGCAGATCAGGTGGTGATGGCGTCGAATCATGCCATCGAACCGGGATGTTTCGCCGGTGAGATGGACTCGACGGATCACTCCCAGCTCCAGAAGCGCATCCAGCACCCGATATACGGTTGTCCGGGAAAGCTGGGGGATACGTTCCTGCACCGCTTCGTAAATCTGGTCAGCCGTAGGATGGTCGTCCCGCTGCAAAACGGCTTCCAGGATCACTCGCCGCTGCACGGTCAGCGGAAGTCCCTTCCGGCGGCAGGTCTCCTCGAACTCTTGGAGCCTTGCGGCAATCTCTTCGCGTCGCACTTAATTCTCCGTTGGTACGTAATACCATTCGCACATTGTAGGCCGGTGAGGCGGGGCCACAATCAGGAAAAACCTGAGGTAGCCCTCCCTTCAGGGGCAGCGACAATTTTGTCGCCGTCGCGGCGCGGCGAATCCGGCAGCGCAGCCCGTGGCGATCTCGCACGGAGGTGTCTGCCGGACCGATTTTCCGGCAGCGACCAGCTCTGATCCCGACTTGCAAGGCGACTGTCTTTGTCTTCCCAGCGGCCTCCTGCCGTTGCCGCCCGCCAGGAAGCAGGCGGTGATATGCTGACGTGTCGGCGTCTCTTCTCAGAATACGCGCACGCTGTCCACCTCTTGCAAGGACGCCATGACCTGGTGCAGGATGAGCCAAACGGACCAAAGCAGGTAGACCGTCACGCCCAGCATCACGACGGTGAGGATGCTTTTCCAGACGAGGGTGAACCGGCGGCTCCGCCACAACAGCGGCAACGCGAACGGACCGAGGATCAGGAACAAGTGCGGCAAAACGACCCAGGGACTTTCGGACCACTTCGCCTGCTGGACGGACGGAGCCGACGCCAGCGAGACGCGGAAGGATGCCGCTCTTGTCGCGCCGTCCAACAGATCAGCCGCATTCGCCGCTGCCATGCCGCAATGGCGACAGTAGTTGTCGCTGGCGTCCAATGCGGCGTAGCAGCGGCGGCAAACGGTAGTTTCGCTAACGAGGCTAGTCATGGGAAACCGTGGTTCTTGCCCGTGTAACAGCACTGATTTTTCCAAGCCCGCCGCCGGCCCTGCCCCCTCAAGTTTAGCACTCATTTGCCGCGCGGGCTGACGGGGCACATGTTAGGGTGGCAGTTGCACTGCCATCCGCTTTTTGCCGCAATTCCGGGGGCGGCAGTATAACTGCCGCCCCAACAATGTACCCCAACGGTCGCCCGTCGCCAGCCCCCTAAAGAGTCCGTCCGCCTTTTGCGGATTTTGGAGTGCGGCGATTCATCGCCGCTTTTTTCCCGTGCCGATGGGGCGCGTGGCTCATCATTGGTAAGCGTTCTAGGCAAAACACATCGCGTTTACGATGAAGCCCAAAAAGCGGCGATGAATCGCCGCACTCCAAAGACGGACGGGTCGCTAAACCAGCATGCCGTCCAAATACTCCGGTTTGTACAGTTGCGATTCGATGAAAGCACACAGGTCCCCGGGCCGCTCGACCCCGGCAAGGCCCCGCTGGAAGATGACTTCAGCGACGCAACGGGCCGTCTTGATTTCCGTTGCTAGAATCCGCCCTTGCGGCGGGTAGAGGAGCCCGGCGTCAAGCTCGGCCTGGCTAACCTGCTCGGCGACACCCCGCGCGGCGGCCACGAACATCTCGTCGGTGACGCGCCGGGCCCGGGTGGCGTAGACCGCCAGGCCGATGGCCGGAAAGATGTACAGGTTGTTGCCCTGTCCGGGCACGAGGGTCTTGCCGTCGAGCTCGACCGGCGGGAAGGGCACGCCCGCCGCGTACAAGGCCCGCCCCTCGGACCAGCGGTAGGCCTCCTCGGCCGTGCATTCGGCGCGATCGGTGGGGTTCGACAGGGCGAAGATGATCGGCCGTCGGTTCAGCCGGGCCATCGTCTCGATCACCGCCTGGCTGAAAGCCTTTCCCTTGGTGCTCACGCCGATGATGGCGGTGGGCCGCAGCGACTCGATCAGGGCGACAAAATCGCGCGACGGGGCGTGGGGATGCGCATAGGGCTTCTGAAAGTCCAGCAAGTCGTTGCGGCTCGGTTCGAGCAGACCGTTCAAATCGAAGAGCGAAATGCGCGATCGCGCCTGGTCTTCGGTCAATCCCTCGAGCGTCATGGCCGACGCAATGAGGTCGGCAATGCCGACGGCGGCCGATCCGGCCCCCAGGAGCAAGATGCGTTCGTCGCTCAGCTTGCCGCCGGTGATTCTCAGTGCGCTGAGGAGCCCGGCCAGCGCCACGCCGCCGGTGCCCTGAATATCGTCGTTGAAGCAGCACACCCGGTCGCGGTAGCGAGCCAGCAGCCGCATGGCATCCACGCCGGCCCAGTCCTCGAAATGGATCGAGCAGCCCGGGAAGACCTCTTGGACCGCCTGAACGAACTCCTCGACGAAATCGTCCAGCGCGGCGGCCGGGACGCGCGGCTGGCGGAGGCCCAGGTAGAGCGGGTCGCTGAGCAGTTCCCGGTTGTTCGTGCCGACGTCGATGTGCATGGGCAGCAGGTACTCGGGCGGAACCGCGGCGCAAGCGGTGTAGAGTTGAAGCTTGCCGATGGGAATTCCCATGCCGTTGGCCCCCAGGTCGCCCAGCCCGAGAATCCTGCCGCCGGACGAGACGCAGATCACGCGCACGTCTTCCTGCGGCCAATTGTGCAGAACGTGCCGCACCCGCCCCTGGTGCTTCAGCGACAGATACATGCCGCGCGGGCGGCGAAAGATGTGCCCGAACTTGAGACAAGCCTCGCCGACCGTGGGGGCGTAGACGACGGGCAGGAAACGCGCCGGGTCGGACATCAGCACGTTGTAGAAAAGCGTCTCGTTGGTATCGAGCAGCCCGATGAGATAGATGTAGCGTCCCAAGTCCGTGGTTTTCGTGCTGAACTGCTGCATCACCCGCTGGACCTGCATCTCCTCCGTATCCACGCCCGCCGGGAGGAGCCCGGTCAGGCCCAGTTGCTCGCGCTCCGTCTCGGTGAAAGCGGTGGATTTGTTGAGCCGCGGGTCGTGGAGCACGTCGATGCCGTGCTTCCCGTCGCGTGTTGCGTCGGTGATTTGAGCCATGCGTTGCTCCAAAAGGGGTCAGGGTTCAGGGGCCGGTTTTCCACCAGTGGTACCCCGTGGCTACTGATCTTGACGCCTAAACGGCCACTGCGGAGCCTTGCCCTTGGAAGCCCACCCAGAAGATTCTACATGGGTTGGCCAGCGGGGAAGGGACACGCAAGGGGGGGCAGCTTCGTGGACGGCCCAATCGATCTTGCCCAGATCCTACCAATTTGATACAAGGCCGCCACCTGAAAGACAGGCAGGGGGGCTCGCGACTGACAGGACGAAGAGTTCACCGCGCAGAGATCACGGTTCAGGGATCTCGTCGCGGTGGTGCGCTCCGTCCTGAACCCTGAACCCTCAGCGGCGTCCTCGCATGTCGCAACAAAGCATCGGCCTGTGCACCGACTGTCGCGCCAGAGTCCCGGCGGACTACCATTTCCGCAACGGGCAAGTCTGGATTCGCAAGCTCTGTCCGCAGTGCGGAACGAACGAATCGCTGGTGAGCTCGGATGCCGCCGCCTGGCAGGCCAAACGCAATTTGTGGGAGGGCGTCCCCCGCGAGTCGGCCGCCTGCACGCTCCACTGCGACCGCTGCGCGAGCCAGCACCATCCGGCCATCCTGTTCTTGGACATCACCAACCACTGCAACATGGATTGCCCGATCTGCGGTTTCTCGCTGCACCGAATGGGCTTCGATTTCAACCCGCCCATGGCCTACTTCGAGAAAGTCTTTGCCGCGGTGGCCCAAATGCGTCCTCGGCCGGTGGTCAATCTTTTCGGCGGCGAGCCGACCGTCCGCGACGACATGTTCGAGATCATCGAGATCGGGCGAAAACACGGCGTCGACACGCAAATTACCACCAACGGCTTGCGGCTGGCCGACGAGGCGTATTGCCGCAAGCTTTGCGAGGCCGGGGTCGGCCTGCGGCTGAGTTTCGACGGGCGGCACCGCGAAATCTACCGCCGTTTGCGCAATAACGAGGCCGTCTTCGACAAGAAGATGAAGGCCCTGGAGAATCTCAAGAAGTATAGCCGCCGCAAACACACCATCATCGTTTGTGCCGCCCTGGGCATCAACGATCAGTACCTGGCCGACCTGATTCAGTTCTGCCACGAGAACCGCTCGCTGGTGGCCGACCTGGGAATCATTCCACTCTACGAAAGTTGGGAGCCGGGCGTGTTCCACGTCGCCCAGCGCACCACAGCCGAAGACGTCGAAAAGCTGGTGCAAGCCGCCGTGCCCGGCGGGGTGGATTTTATTCCTGCCGGCATGACTCATTGGCTGCGCGTGATTCGCCCTTTCTTTCGCGACACGCCGGCCGCGGGCGTTCTGCTCTTCGCCGGCGTTCATCCGAATTGCGAGTCGGTGACCTTCTTGATTCCCAACGGCTGCGGCTATGGCGGGCTGAATCACTACCTCAACAAGCCGCTGCCCGCGGTGGCCAAGGACCTGGCCGATCGGGTCAAGCGGATCCAGCCGCGGCTCGCTCTTTTGGATCCGAAAAAGCCTTTCCAGCGGCTACAGGGCAAGCTTCTCTGCCTGGCGGCGTTTTTTCCCTGGTTGCTCGGTGCCGTCAACCTGCATCGCGTGTTTGGCGATCATCTGCTTCTTGGCGCGCTCAGGCAGGGGTGGCGTTTGTGGCAGCGGCGCCGCACGAAACGTCGTACCGGGCGGCCCTCGCCGGTCACTCATCTGCGCGTGGCGGTGCTCCCCTTCGAGGAACAGCATTCGCTCGATTCCGAGCGCTTGAAAACCTGCGCGGCCGGCATGCCCTACGAGGACGTCGAGACGGGCCAGATCAAGACCATCCCGCACTGCCTGTGGTATCCGTATCGCAATGCCCTTCTGCGGAGGATCGCGGAGAAATACGGCAGCGTTGCCAACGTCCCCGGCGAGCCGCCTACCCGAAAAGCCGCCTGATACGGTTTGCTTTGCTTCGCCCCCGGCATGGCAGCAGGGAGAGGGCCTCGGGAGCACTAAAATAGCGGAACGGGCAACTCTGTTCCTTCAATCCGGAGTCCCCGACCCTGAACCCTGAACCCTGACCTCTGACCCCTTTTTCGGCTCGCCCGGCGCCGGGCGGTTCATGACGATGATGCCGGCGGCAATCAGAACGGTGGCGACCCACGCCAGCGGTGAGATCTGCTCGTGGAAAAAGAACAGGCTGGCCACGACCTGCACGCCAATGGCCGTCAGCCCTTGGGTCAAGGGGAACGCCATCAGCAGGCTCATGTCGCGCATCAGGCCCGTGTAGGCCAGCACGCCGACGAAGGCGGCCGTATTGCCCACGATTTGCCAGAAGATGAAGCTGCTCGACGTATTATCGGCCGCCGAGGACAGCTTGAAACAGATGTGCCCGGCCGTGTTGGCCGTCGCGTTCACTGCGATGAGAAGCAGGGCAAGCATGGCGACTCCGGCTTAGTGGTTTCCCGTAAGCAATCCCAGCAAGATCACGCCCGCGAACACCAGCGCGCAGCCGATGATTTGGTTGCGCTTGAACGATTCGTGAAAGATGCACAGCGAGCCCACCAGCAAAACGCCGAGCGCGACCAAACCTTGCGTGAGCGGGAAGCCCACGTGCAGCGGAAGCTTCGTCAGGAGTCCAGTATACGTCAGGATCCCTACCAGCCCGGCCAGATTGCCCACGCTTTGCAGCACGAAGAACATCCATACTGACGACGGGCGGGCGGAGAATCTGAGACAAATATGGGCCGCCGACTGGAAAACGATCGTGGCGGCCAGAAACACGGGCGCCGGCAGGTCTGCGATGTTCATCCGGTAATCCATTGCGTTTGTCCGGTTTCGATGGAACGTTCCGCCGCGAAACACATCAGGTGGCTCCACAGGGCTTCCGGGGCATCGGTCCGCGAGGGCCCCTTGCCGGCCACCGTGTCCAGAAAGGCGGGCACGATGCGCTCATCGCCGCCGCCGCCGGCCGTATACTCCAGCGGCAGCTTGATGGTGCGGGTCTTGCCCGTCGCGTGGTCATGAATCTGGATGCGAAAGCGGGTGTTATAGAAGACCGCGTTGAGACTGGCCTTGGTGCCGTCGACGCGCAGCTCGCGCCCGTCACGGTAACTCATGCCGTGAAGCATGTACGTGGCCGTCACGCCATTGGCGAAACGAATATTGGCCGCGCAGGCGGCCGGCTGATCGTTGTCGCACTGGTACACGCAACGGCCGTAGGGACCCTCGCGGAGCGCGCGGAGGATGCCTTCCTCGGAAAGGTCTTCGCCGAGTTGGGTCACCGGCCACTGACGCCAGGGAACGACGTTGAAGGCTCGGGCGGGCGGAAAAAGGGCCCTTACCAGCCGCGGATAGTGCATCGCGGCCCGGCCGAGGACCCTGACGAAGACATTCTCCGAACGCGCGATGTCGCGCATCATGGGGATGCCGTCGCGGTAGAAGCGGACCGCTTCGTAAAGACAGGTCGCCGCGTGCGGGCAGCCGTCGGTGCAACGCGGCGGCGCCCCCGGCGGCATGTGCTCTTTCGTGAGCCACGGCGGAGAGGCCGTGCAGGAAATCAGCTCCGGCGGCGAGCCGACCAGCCAGCAGAGAATATCGAAATCGTGACACCCCTTTTGAACGATGAGCGACGAGCTCCGCGCGCTGTTGCCCCAATTTCCGCGGACAAAGCTGTGGCCAAACACCCAGGTCCCCATGTTTTCGCTGGAGCGGATCGCCACCAGATCGCCCAACGTTCCCGCATCGATGATCTCTTTCACCGTGGCAAACAGGGGCGAATAGCGGAGCACGAAGCCGATCGACAAGACGCGCTGGCAGCGGAGGGCCTCGCGCACCACCGTGCGGCATCCTTCCTCGGTCACGGCGATCGGCTTTTCCAGCAGCACGTGGTAGCCGAGCCGCAGGGCCTTCATCGCTTGCTCTTCATGCTGCCGATCCATGGTGCAGATGAAGACCGCGTCGGCCATTTTCTGGGCATTAAAGAAGTCCGCGCCGGAAGCAAAGACTCGCTCCGCCGGTATGCCATGTTGCCGGGCAAAGCGCTGCCGCCGCTCAGGATTGGGCTCGGCACAGGCGACGATCTTCAGTCGATCTTGATGGGTGCTGGCGTAAGCCCCATAGACGTTGGCCCCCCGTTCCCCTAATCCAATCACGGCTGCGGTCAGAATCGGATCGGAGGCCACCGCCTTCTCCTCGCTCGGTCGCGCACGGAGGAAAATCGCTGTTAGATCGCCCTCTTTCTCAGGTTCTCAGTCTAACGCAATCTATGGCATCGTCAAGCCCCACGATGGCGTGGTATCCGCGCAGCGCCGCATGGCAATGCCGGCGGCCGCACGGACGCTCGCGCCGATTCACGCCGTGGCGATCCCCTTTACGCCAGTTCCATCGAGATTACGCCGGGGGCCAGTTGGGGCGGGAAGGAATCATCGAGCGGCGTGTCTTCAGGGCCGGCATCTTCGTCCGGCCCCCAGAGATCTTCCCGACACCGAGCAAAGAATGTCCTCGGCCAGCAGATATTGCCGCAACTGGTAAATGTCGGCACGCAGCTCCTGGATCGTGCGGAACTCTTCTTCCGTGATGCCGAACACCAGGACGTGCACCTTGCAGCCGTCTTCGGGAAAGTAGGTCGTCGTCTCGTTGGAGATGAACGTGCCGGGCAGGTGGGCAATCTCCAGCGCACCGCGGATGGAGTTATGGTCCGAAATGGTGACGAAATCCATGCCCCGCCGCCGCGCGCACTGGTAAACCTCCAGGGGCTCGACAAAACACTCGGGCGCGCCAATGCGGCGCAGAAACCATTCACTCGGCCGGTCCGAATGTTTGCTGTGTACGTGGAGATCGGCCTTCGATTGTTGCGGACTATACATCGGAGAGGTCCTTCCTTCCGCGGAAAAACGGACTGTGAAAGAGCGCGCGGCACCGAGGCCATCCTCCGAGCGCCGCCGCGGTGAGATGTCGCTTCGCCGCCCACACGCCTATCGACTAATTATCCACAACCAGCGCAAGCGGCCTGTCAATTACCGACGAAAATAGGGTTAGATTTGCGTTTCGAATCCGATAACGGCAAATCAGCGCGGTTTTACCCGTCTTTTCACCGTCCGCTAACGAATTCCTAGTCCACGGCGTCTATAGTTGGATGTGAAACGGCTTCCGTGCAGGATGCCCGGCGAGCGTTGCGCAGCAGGGCGACCTCTCAGGCATGCGGGGAGAATGAGCAACGGCAGAAACACCCATCGCTTGCCGGCCGCCGGTTTCAGTCTCGACCCGGCGCTGCTGCAAGAGATCCTGACGCACGCCAAGCCGCTGGGCCACCGGGAGGACGCCGCCATGCTCAGCCTCGGCTTCGGCTTTGTCTACTACGGACTTGTGCGGGCCCTGCAACCCCGGCACGTGGTGGTCATCGGTTCGGGCTATGGCTTTAGCGTCGTGTGCCTGGCCCTGGGGCTGAAGGACAATCGGGCCGGATCGCTCACCTTTGTCGATCCCTCCTATTCGCTCCTCCGCGACGGCCCGATCAAGACCATCGGGGGCGTCGATTTCTGGGCCGATCCGGAACGGGTCCGCGCGCATTTCGCCCGCTTCGGCGTCCAGCGCTTCGTCACCCACTATAAGCAGACCAGCGAGGAGTTCTTTGCCCGCTACCGGGAGTTCGGCTTGCCGGAGATCGACGTGGCATTTATCGACGGCAATCATTCGTTCGCTCACGTGCAAGCCGACATTGTGGGCACGTTGCGGCACAGCCGCAAGAATGCGTATCTGCTCTTGCACGATACCAATATCTACCTTCGCGAGGCCTTGCGGCACGCCGGCGTGAAGCGGTGGCTGCGAACGAAGGCCAGCCGGTACAAGGCGGCGTTCAAATACGTCGATTTCCCCTTTGCCTCCGGCGTGGCGATCCTGCGCGTGTTGGAACCGAGCGTATGGCAGCAATTATCCTGAACGCCTTTGCCGCGGCCGCCGCCGCACAGTTGCTATTATGCGGGGCCTACCTGTTTTGGCGCTACTATTGGTTCTGGCGCAATCCCCCGCGGAACATTCCCGGCGGCGAGCATTTCCTCAGCCCGGCCGACGGCACGGTCGTGTACGTGAAGCGGGCCGCGGCGCAAGAGCCGGTGATCATCTGCAAGCAAGGCAAAGCCGCCTCGATCAACGACATTGCCAAGGAGGATCTCGGGCTGCCGAGGATTCTGATCGGCGTGTTCATGAGCCCGTTGAGCGTCCATTACAACCGCGCGCCGACGGCGGCGCAGGTGGCGGGAACGAGGCAGTATCCGGCCGAGGGCCGCAATCTTCACATGGGCTCCATGCACTGGCGCTGTCTGTGGCGAAAGTTGCCTATCTACGCCCATAGCCCGCACATCACGCAAAACAACCGCGCCGTCACGCGCTTCTGCGGCTCGTTCCGCGGCCGGGAAGTGTCCTACTACGTGGTGCAGATCGGCGGCGGGAGCGTCCACGGCATCGACGTTTTCCGCCAGGCCGGCCAGTGCGTGCGGAAGGGCGAGGTGTTTGGCATGATCCGCGTCGGCTCCCAAGTCGATCTGATCGTACCCGACCTGCCGGAGCTCAAGGTGCTGGTGAAACCGGGAGACCGCGTCCGGGCCGGCGAAACGGTACTGATCGTGTAAGCGATTGAAAACCTATCCATCCATCACAACCACTGTAGGAGCGCCACCATGCCCCCGCTCGATTGGCTAAGCGGCCGGATGTTCAACGCGGTCCACCAGAACCAGTTGGTCTATAACACCTGCTGGGAAGATCCCCGCCTGGATCGAGAAGCCTTGGAACTGCGGGGCGAGGATTCCGTGCTGGTGATTACCTCGGCGGGCTGCAACGCCCTGGATTACGCCCTGGCCGGCGCGGGACGCGTGGTGGCGGTCGACATCAATCCGCGGCAGAATGCCCTGCTGGAGCTCAAGCTGGCCGGCATCCGCGGCCTTCGTTTCGAGGAGTTCTTCGCCATGTTCGGCACGGGGCGGCTGGACCGGGCCGGCAAAGTGTATGCGGACAAACTGCGCGGTTTTCTCTCCCCCTGGGCCCAGTCCTACTGGGACCGCCGGATCGAGTTCTTCGAGCCGGGAAACCGGCGTTCCTTCTATTTCCGCGGCGCCTCGGGCGCCTTTGCCTCCGCGGTGAACTTCTACATCGACCGCGTCGCCCAATTGCGTCCCTGGATCGATTCGGTGCTGGCGGCGGCCAGCGTCGACGAGCAGCGCGAGATCTACGAGAACCACCTGCACGACCGGTTCTGGTCGCGGACCATGCGTTTCTTCATGAGCCGGGACGCGATCCTTTCGCTGGTCGGCGTGCCGCCCGCCCAGCGCAAGCAGGTCGAAACGCAGTATGACGGGGGCATTCTCAAGTTCGTCCACGACTGCGTCGAAACCGTGTTCGCGCGGTTGCCGCTGGCCGACAATTACTTCTGGCGGGTCTACATGCAGGGCCAATATACGGCCGACTGCTGCCCCGAATATCTCAAGGCGGAAAACTTCCACAAGCTCAAAGCCGGACTGGTCGACCGCGTCGAGGTTTACACCGCTTCCGTGCAGGGCTTTCTGGAAAGCCACCCGGGGCCGTTCTCCCGGTTCGTCCTCCTCGATCACATGGACTGGCTCGCCTGGGGATTGTTGCCCGCCCTCGAGCAAGAGTGGCAGTGGATCGTACGCCGCGCGGCCCCCGGCGCACGGCTGATTTGGCGGAGCGGCGGCCTCCGCACCGATTTTGTCGATCGCCTGCGCGTCGACGCGGCAGGACGGCAGCGCGAGGTGGGCGAGTTGCTCACCTACCAGCGGCAGCGGGCCGGCGAGCTGCACCAGAAGTGCCGCGTCCACACCTATGGCAGTTTCCACATCGCCGAGCTGGCCGTATGAAGACTTTCTGCGCCGACCTGAAAACGCTCTACCACCTGCTGCTGAAACCGGCCCCCGGCAGCGATCACGCCGAGCGGATGGAGTCATTCTATGCGGGCCAGGCCGACGGCTACGACCGTTTCCGCGAGCGTCTGCTCCCCGGCCGTCGCGAACTTTTTGACGCCATTCCCGTCCCGCCAGCCGGCGTTTGGGTCGACTTGGGCGGCGGAACGGGCGCGAACTTCGAGTCGCTCGGGCCGCGTATCGAGCAGCTTCAAAGCGCCTACGTCGTCGATTTGTCGCCGTCGCTGCTGGCGATCGCCGAGAAACGCATCGAGCGCTACGGTTGGAGCAACGTCCGCGCCTGCCGCGCCGACGCCACCCAGTTTCGCCCTCCGGAAGGCCAGGCCGACGTGGTCACCTGCTCCTACGCCCTGACGATGATCCCCGATTGGTTCGCGGCCGTGGAGAACGCAGCGGCCATGCTGAAGCCGGGCGGGATGATCGGCGTCGTCGATTTCTTCGTGTCGCGCAAGCACCCGGCGCAGGGATCCCCGAGGCACTCCTGGTTGAGCCGATTGTTTTGGCCCGCCTGGTTTGCCGGCGACAATGTGTTTCTCTCGGCCGACCACCTGCCTTTCCTGCGGGGGCATTTCGAGCAGATCGCCTGCACCGAGAGCAGCGCCCGGCTACCTTACTTGCCCGTGGTGCGCGTTCCCTACTATATGTTTGCGGGCAGAAAGCAATCCACGCCAGGCTGACGCGGCAGGTCAGGCGACGTTGGATGGCTCGCCAAACTCCGGCCCCTTGGTTAAGATGGGAACGCGTCCGGCGCTGTAGGGCTAACCGCTCGATCTCTATGAGGAGAACCATGTTTCCGCAACCCGACTATCACCGGTTCGTCGATACGATCTGGCGGCGCGAACCCGATCGCGTGCCGATCGCCGAACTGGGTATCGATCCGCCCATCAAAGAGAAGTTTCTGGGAAAGCCGGTGGGCGACGTCGCGACCGACGTCGAGTTCTGGTGGCGCGCCGGCTACGACTATATGTACCTGCGGCCCGCGTACGAGTTCCCGCACACGATGCCTGCCGCGACCAATACTGGCCGCCCGCGCTACGGCGAAAAGGAAGAGCACGACGCGAGCAGCATCAGTATGACCGGTCCCGGAGTCATTTCCCGACTGGAGGATTTGGATGCGTACCCCTGGCCGGATCCGGCGAATGACGATTATTACAAGCCGCTGCGCGAGGCGGCCAGGTTGCTTCCCGAGGGGATGGGGCTCGTTTCCGGCGTGGGCGGCATCTTCACCCGTACCTGGATGCTGATGGGTTTCGAGCAATTCTGCTTCGCGCTGGCCGAGCAGCCGGAGTTGGTTGCGAAGATCTTCCAGCGGGTGGGCTCGATCCAGTGCGAGGTGCTGCGCAGGGTGGTGAAGGAGGAGCGGCTGGTGGCCATCTGGTGCGGCGACGACCTCGCCTATAGCGACTCGACGATGGTTTCCCCTCGCGTGTACCGGAAATACCTCTTTCCCTTTATGGAGGAACTTTCTGCGATTGCCCACGGAGCGGGCCTGCCGCTCATTTTCCATTCGGATGGCAAGCTTTGGGACGTCATTCCCGACCTGATCGCCGTGGGCGTCAACGCCTTGCATCCCATCGAGCCGAAGGCGATGGACATCAACGAGGTGAAGGCCCGTTATGGCGACAAATTGGCGCTGATCGGAAATATCGACACGAACCTGCTCACGCTCGGCACGCCGGACCAGGTGCGGGAGCAGGTCCGCCAGCGCATCCGCGACCTGGCCCCGGGCGGCGGATATGCCGTCGGCGCCAATCCGGGCATCTCCTATTACGTACGCCCTGAGAATTACGACGCCATGCGGCAGGCGGTTTTCGACTTTGGAGAGTATCCCATCAGGCTGTAAATCGCCTACGCCGGCTCGGCCTCTTCGTCGCCCGGCTTCTGAATCTCGTGCATCAAGTGCCGGACCAGGTGGCTGTGCCGCTGGCTGTAGAAGAAATAGATCACGAAACCGATCAGCAGCCAAATCACCAGCCGCAGCCAGGTGTCCAGCGGCAGGAACAGCATCAAGATCAGATTGACGACCATGCCCAAGGGCGCCACCAGCCAGATGATCGGGCAGCGGAACGGCCGGTGAGCGTCCGGGCGCTGGATGCGGAGCACCAACACGGCCGCACAGACGATGACAAACGCCATCAAGGTGCCCACGTTCACCATTTCTTCGAGTTTCATGATGGGCGTCAGCGCCGCGGTCAGGCAGATCACGACGCCCGTGCAGATAGTGGCCACGTGGGGCGTGCGAAACCGCGGGTGGATCTGGCCGAAAATGCCGGGCAACAGGCCGTCGCGGGCCATGGCCATGAAGATTCGCGCCTGGCTCAAAAAGAGCACCAACAGCACGCTGGTCATGCCCGCCAGCCCGCCGGCGGCAATGAGCACCGTCGCCCCGCGGAGCAAGGGGCTGTTCTCCATCGCCGCCTTGTCGCGAAAGGCCACGGCGATGGGCGCCTTGATGTCGATTTCCGGATAGGGAATCATGCCCGTGATGACGCCCGCGACCGCCACGTACAAGAGAGTGCACAGGAACAACGAGATGAGGATGCCGATGGGCACGTCGCGCTGCGGGTTCCGCGCCTCTTCGGCATGGGTGGAGATCGAATCGAAGCCGATGTAGGCGAAGAAGACGATCGATGCCCCCAGCATGATTCCCGACAGGCCGTAAGGCATGAAGGGCGTCCGCGTGGCGTCGTCGATCGGCAGCAGCCAGGCATTCAGTCCCAGCAGGCCGAGGATGCCCCAGGAATCGGCCGCCTTTCTCTCGCCGGCCTCGTGAACTTTGGGCAGCAACTCCGCCACGGCCCGCCAGTCTCTCCCAGTTTGCGGCAGGCGGGGGCCAAGCTTCTTGCTCAAATCGGCCGTCATCGTCGCGGCCTCTTGGGCCGACAGCTTCCCGGTGTTTTGCAGCCGCTCGGCTTCCTTCTGGAACCACGCCACGCGATAGGCCGCCGCGGCCTGCTTGGTCAGTCTATCGATGTCCTTCGCCGCCGCGCCGCGGCCGAGTTGTTTTTGGACAAGACCGGGCAGCTCCTGTTCCTCGGGCAGGGCCCGCGCGGAATAGGGAACCGCGGTCCAGTTGCTCGGCCGCACGTACGCCCAGCCCACGGCCACGACAAAGACGACGACCACCAGCTTGATGATTACCAACGTGGCGTTGGCCCGCGCGCTTTCGCGGATTCCCACCACGAGCACGGTGGTGACCAGCACCATGATGAACACCGACGGCAGGTTGAGCCAGGGCTGCATGCCGTCGACCTTGGTGAACGGATCGGAAAGCAGGTACCACGGAATTCTCAGCCAGCCGCCGCTGATGGCCACCAGGAATTCGTTGAGATAGCCCGACCATGCCGAGGCCACGGTGGCGCAGCCCATGGCATATTCCAGGATCAGGTCCCAGCCGATGATCCAGGCGAAGATCTCGCCGAGCGTGGTATAGGCATACGTGTAGGCGCTGCCGGCCACGGGGGCCATGGCGGCGAACTCAGCATAGCAGAGGGCCGCCAACGCGCAGCCCAGGGCAGCCACGGCAAAGGAGATGATGACGGCCGGTCCGGCATCCTGGGCCGCCGCCCGGCCGGTCATCACGAAAATGCCCGCCCCGATGATGCAGCCCACGCCCAGCGACGTAAGGGCCACGGGCCCCAAGACGCGGTGCAAGCGATGCTCGCCGGCCATCTCGGCCAGCAGCATCTCCAAGTCTTTTCTGGCAAACAGATGCTTCCAACTCATGCGGATTCGCCCCTTTCGGCTTGCGGCGAGGTCACGATTCTATCAGCCGACTGAGATTTCGGTCAATCGACAGTCCACCCGATTGTAAGGCGTGTGGGTTTCCGGGAGAATAGCCGCTGTGGCTTCCCCTTTGGAGTGCGGCGATTCATCGCCGCTTTTTGGTAAGGGATAGCGAACCGCCTGCGACGTTTTGCGGCAGGTCAAGGCTGCCCCAACAAGAAAGCGGCAATGAATTGCCGCACTCCAAAACCGTTCTTTAGTCCAAGGGCGCATCAAGCCATGTGCGGCGAGCAGCGTGATCGCGTGATTGCGAAACTCCGCCTGTTGTCGGTCGACCAGTTGGATCTCGTAGAATCGTTCTTGACCCATTTGGAGTGCGGCGATTCATCGCCGCTTTTGGGCGCGGGAGTCTGCCCCAATTCTGACGGCCCGCAGCAGATTGCGCCGGTTGGCTCCGCCTTAGAAAGCGGCAATGAATTGCCGCACTCCAAATTTGAGAAGTCTTACCTCGCAAGGCTCAACTACGTTCACCAGAACCCCGTGAAGCACGGTCTTGCGGCGGTTGCGCGCCAGTACCGCTGGTGTTCCGCCGCCTGGTTCGAACGCGCGGCAACGCGGGCCCAGGTGGGCACCATTTACCGTTTCAAGATTGACAAGTTGAATGTCCACGACGACTACGAACCGCTTTGATTTCGGAGTGCGGCGACTGATCGCCGCTTTCTGTGCGAGGTAATGGGCTGCCTGAACTGTTTTGCGGCAGGTTAAGGCTGCCCCCAAAGAAAGCGGCAATGAATTGCCGCACTCCAAAGAAGCGACGACGCACGCCGGCATGGTGAGGATTCAAGGAGCTTTCAGCATGGCCGATTCCAAGGAACCAAGAGCAGAAGCACTCGAACGCATCAAGAAAGCCGCCCAAACCTGTGCGACAGAATTGAATCTTGGCGGTATGCGATTGGCCGAACTGCCGCCCGAGATCGTGAAGCTGACGAAACTGACCCTGCTGGACCTTAGTTATAACCGGCTCACGGTCTTGCCGCCCGAGATCGGGAAGTTGACGAACCTGACCGCGCTGGACATGAGGCATAACCAGCTTAGGGCGCTATTGCCCGAGATCGGGAAGCTGACGAACCCGACCAAGCTGAACCTTGGACACAACCAGCTTGCGGCTCTGCCGCCCGAGATCGGGAAGTTGACGAACCTGACCGCGCTTTATCTTGCCCAAAACCAACTCACGGCCTTGCCGTCCGAGATCGGGAAGCTGACGAAACTGACGTCGCTGGACCTCATGAGTAACCCGCTTACGGCCCTGCCGCCAGAGATCGGGAAGCTGACGAAACTGACCCTGCTGGACCTTAGTTATAACCGGCTCACGGCCCTGCCGCCCGAGATCGAGAAGCTGACGAACCTGACGTCGCTCGATGTTAGCGAAAATCGGCTTACGGCCCTGCTGCCCGAGATCGGGAAGCTGACGAACCTGACCTCGCTGAGCCTTATGAGTAACCAGCTCAGGGGCCTGCCGCCCGAGATCGGGAAGCTGACGAACCTGACCGGGCTGACCGTTTGGAAGAACCAGCTTACGGCCCTGCCGCCCGAGATCGAGAAGCTGACGAACCTGACCTTGCTGATGTTGTCGAGTAACCGGCTTACGGCCCTGCCGCCCGAGATCGGGAAGCTGACGAACCTGACCTCGCTGGACCTCAGCAGAAACCGGCTTACGGCCCTGCCGCCCGAGACCGTGAAGCTGACGAACCTGACCGAGCTATACCTTCACGATAACCTCGGACTCAATATCCCACCGGAGATCCTAGGGCCAACGTGGGAGGATGTAGTCAACAAGAAAGCCAAGCCCGCCTCGCCGCAGGCGATTTTGGACTACTATTTCCGCACGCGCACGGCGGAGGTCAAGCGGCCAATAATGGAGGCCAAGCTGATCCTTGTGGGTTGGGGCGGAGTTGGCAAGACATCCCTGCGCCGGCGCCTGGTCGATGGTACGTTCGACCCAGACGAGCCCCAGACCCACAAGATCGAGATTACGCCGTGGAACGTTAGTGTGAGGGGTCAGCAGAACGCCAACGCGGAGAACGTCAAACTCCATGTGTGGGACTTCGGCGGGCAGGAGATCATGCATGCGACCCACCGTCTGTTTCTGACTCGGCGCAGCTTGTACGTCCTGGTGCTGGCGGGCAGAGACAAGGCGCAAGGGGCGCAGGATGCCGAGTACTGGCTGCGGACCATCCAGAGCTTCGGCGAACAGCCCCCCGTCCTCGTGGTGCTCAACAAACAGGGTGCCTGCCCGTTTGATCTGAATCGCCAGTCGCTCTGCGATAAATATCCGTTTATTAGGGGCTTTGTGCAGACGGACTGCGCGAAGGAGACGGGGCTCGATGAACTGGGGCGAAAGATTCTGGAGGAAGTCGATCGCCTGCCCGACTTGCGCACCGAGTTCGACTCCAATTGGATGGCGATCATGGATGCCGTTTCCGACATGAAGCAGAAGGGCAAACGGCGAATTTCGGTCGGCGACTTTTACGTCATCTGCGGGGAGAAGGGAGAACTGGAGCGGAGGTGGCAGGATTGGCTCCTAGGGTTCCTGCACGATCTGGGAGTGGTCGTTTGCTTTCACAATGACACGCGCCTGGCCAATGACGGGGTGCTGGACCCGCAGTGGGTCGTGGACGGCATTTACAAGTTGCTCAACGAGAAGTCGCTGCAAGGCAGAGACGGCCGCGTGACCCTAACGCAGATGCGGGCGCTGCTACCTGCGGCAGACTATGGCGACGACGATTTGCGGGTGCTGCTGGAACTGATGGAAAAGTTCGAGTTGTCATTTCGCCTTCCCGGCGACCGCAAAACGGTGGCCGTGCCGGAACTGATGACCGAGATGGAGGCCGACTGGAAAGCGCTGCTGCCCGATCTGAAACAATGCCTGCTGTTCGAGCTGCACTTTGAGTTTCTTCCGGAAGGAGTGTTGCCACGCTTCATCGTGGCGACGCACGACTTGAGCCGAGAGGGCGAACGATGGCGCGGCGGCGTGATTCTTCGCGATCGAAGGAACATCGTGGTGGTCCGCGGCGATTCGGTGGACCGCCAGGTGCGGATTGCCGTGGCTGGCCCCGAGTCGACGCGCCGGGATCTTCTTTCGGCGATTCGTCGCGAGTTCGCCCGGATCAACGGCAGCATCGCGGGGTTGGTGGTGCAGGAAATGGTGCCGGTGGCCGGATTGAAGACCCCATTGGCCTACGCCGATCTGCTGGCCGCCGAGGAGGCGGGAGATTCGGACTGGCCGATCGTGGTGGATGGCGTTCGACACCGATTGTCGCTAACGAATCTGCTTGACGGCATCGAGCCAAAAGAGAAACGGAATTTGCGGCGGCGCGAGCGAGGCCAGTTCAAACGGGATCGTGGTGGGGCGGTTCTCATCAACAACGTAGAGCACCTGCACATGGAAAAGGAAGCAGTAATGTCAACCAATCGCGACAGCCCCAGGAACAACGCATGGCTCAACGGTTCGTTCTACCTCAGCGTGTTTGTCGCGGTGGTGGGGGTTTTTCGCGCCGCGTTTGGGGAACTGAGCCAGGCGTGGCTGCCCGCCGTAGGCGTGATCGGGATTTTGGTTGTTATCGTCATCGGAGCGATGCAACTGAGAAACGACGAACAGCTCAAAGAGAAGCCCTTCCTCGAACTGATGCTCAAGAGCCTGTCCTCGATGAGCCTGATCAGGCATTTTATTCCCGAGAGCAAGGGGAAGTGATTTTGGAGTGCGGCGATTCATCGCCGCTTTTTGTGCGAGGTAAAGCGGGCTGCCTACACTGTTTTGCGGCAGGTCAAGGCTGCCCCAACAAGAAAGCGGCAATGAATTGCCGCACTCCAAAAAGCGGAAGTCAAGCCGACTCCTCCGCCGCCAACGGCCGCTCCGGCTGCCGGACGCCGTTGGCCAGCAGAACGTACCACCGCCGCACGGCATCCACCGCCACCACGGCCGTCAGCACGAGCATGATGCCGGCCAACGCACAGTTCAGCTTCAGCGAAAACGCCTGGGCGGCCGTCGTCTCCGACAGGGCCAACTCGTGAAGCCATCTTTGGATGCTTTCAATTCCCGCCGCAAAGACCGTGACGATCACGAACATTAGCGGCAGCGCCGTACACAGGGCGTACGCCCGCCGGGGCGCATGTTGGAGCAGGTAGGTCGTGCCGACGGCCAGGGCGATGGCGGCCAGCAGTTGGTTGGCGATGCCCATCATCTGCCACAAGTTGGCGATGTTGCCCGTATAGAGCAGGTAGCCCCACAGGGAGCAGACCGTGACGCTCACCACCACGTTGACGGTCCAGTTGGGCCCTTTGCCCAGCCCATATTTCGGATTGAACTGCGCGAGCGCCTCTTGAAACACGAAGCGGGCGACGCGGGTGCCGCTCTCCAACAGCGTGAGGATGAAGAGCACCTCGAACATGATGATGAAATGATACCAGTAGGCCATCAGCCGCTTGCCGAACAGCCCCGCGAAGACCTTGGCCATGCCGACGGCCAGGGTGACCGCGCCGCCCACCTTGCCGGCCAGGTTCTTCTCGCCCGTGCTCTCCTGCAACGACTCGAACTCCTTGGGCGCCACGTCGAACGGCTGGGGGGCCGCCCGCGCCTGCGCGACCACCTCGGCGTAATGGGCCTGCTGGGCCGGGGTGTCTTGGGGAATGTTGATCTTGAAGTAATCGCCGGGCTCCAAGGCGCAGGCCGCCACCAGCGCCATGATCGACACGAAGCCTTCCAGCAACATGCCGCCGTAGCCCACCGCCCGAATGTCCGATTCCCGGTCGACCATCTTGGGAGTCGTGCCCGAGGAGATCAGGGCGTGGAAGCCGGAGAGCGCCCCGCACATGATGACGATGCAGACGAACGGCCACACCGAGCCCGGCACGACTGGCCCGCCGCCGGCCGTGTAGGGCGTGGTGGCCGGCATCTTCAGGGCGGGATGGGCCACGAAAATGCCGATCGCCAAGGCGGCGATCACGCCGATCTTCATGTACGAGCTGAGATAATTCCGCGGGCAGAGCAGGATCCACACCGGCAGGATCGAGGCGATCGCCGCGTACACCGGCAGGATGATCGACAATTGCGGCTTGCTGAACACCAGGTAGTGGTGCCACGCCGAATCGTCGAACGGTTTTCCCAGGAAAACGCCCAACAGCACCAGGCTGACGCCGATCACCGAGGCCTCGCCCACGCGGCCCGGCCGGATCTTGTACATCCACAGGCCGGTCACCAGCGCGGCGGGAATGGTGGCAATGATGGTGAACATGCCCCAGGCACTCTCGCTCAGCGTGTTGACCACCACGATGGCCACGCCCGCCAAGGTGGCCACGATAATGAATCCCGTGGCCACGGTGGTCACGGCGCCGGAGAGCGGGCTGATCGAGTCGCGGGCGATCTTCGGCAGCGACAGGCCGTCATTGCGGACCGAGGCCAACAGCACGACGAAGTCGTGCACACCGCCGGCCAGGCATGCCCCCACGACGATCCAGCAGAAGCCGGGAAAGTAGCCCCATTGCGAGGCGAGCACGGGCCCGACCAGCGGGCCGGAACCGGCGATGGCGGCAAAATGCACGCCAAACAGCACCAGCCGCCGCGTGGGCTGATAATCGACGTCGTCGCGGAGGCGGTGGGCGGGCGTGACGTTTTCGTCGCGGAGGACGGCCACTTTCGCGGCCAGGAACGCCCCATAGAAGCGGTAGGCCACCAGGAACGCCGCCAGGGCGGTGAGCACCAGCCAGATGGAATTCATAGCGATGATCTTCCCCCGTCCCCGCCATCATAGCCCTTATTGGGACATAGAGCAACGGTGTTGCCCCAGTGGACGGGCTGGGCAAACGTCTTATAATGGTCGCAGAAAAATTACTCACGAGTTTGTGGCAAAAACATCGCATTTTATCGGAGACCTATCGCGTGCCCGAAAAAGTCATCATCATCGGCAGTGGCCCGGCCGCGTGGGCGGCCGCCATCTACACGGCCCGCGCCGCACTCAAGCCGCTGGTATTCGAAGGGGCCATCACCGAGGAGAACCGTCTGGGCGGCACGCTGCCGCTGGGCCAATTGTCGCTCACCACCGAAGTGGAGAATTACCCCGGTTTTCCCGCCGGCGACGTGGGCGGCTATCTCGATAGCGCGCTGGGGGCCGATCAGCGCCGCTTGATGGCCCCGCACCTCAAAGAGGCCATCAGCGGGCCGGAACTGATGGAATTGATGCGGCAGCAGGCCCGCAACTTCGGCACGCGCATCATCACCGAGGACATCGCCGACGTGGACTTTTCCGGCCGCCCGTTTGGCCTCACCGCTTCCGACGGCAACGTGTATCAAGCGCACGCCGTGATCGTGGCCACCGGCGCCCGGGCGAACTATCTCGGCCTGCCCTCGGAAGAGAGATATAAGAATCGCGGCGTCAGCGCCTGTGCCGTGTGCGACGGGGCCTTGCCGCGCTTCCGCAACAAGCCGCTGGCCGTCATCGGCGGCGGCGATTCGGCGGTGGAAGAGGCCGACTATCTCAGCAAGTTCGCCAGCACGGTCTTCATGGTGCACCGGCGGGACGAATTGCGGGCGTCGAAGATCATGGTCCAGCGGGCGCTCGACAATCCGAAGATCGAGGTGCTCTGGAACCGCACCTTGGCCGAGGTGCTGGGCAACGACAAGGAGGGCGTGACCGGTGTCCGTCTGGGAAGCACCGTGGGCGAGCCCGACCTGATGCAGGACGTATCGGGCCTCTTCCTGGCCATCGGCCATACGCCCAACACGGCCTTTCTGAAGGGCAAGCTGGAACTGACGGCGAAACGCTATATCAAGTGGACCACGCCGGCCCGCACGTACACAAGCGTGGAGGGCGTTTTTGCCGCCGGCGACGTGGCCGACGATTACTACCGCCAGGCCATCACGGCCGCCGGCAGCGGCTGCATGGCCGCGCTCGATGCCGAACGCTGGCTGGCGGCGAAGGGATTGTAGAAGTTCGCGAGCCGGGGGCGGCTATGCTAGAATAGGACAGGCCTGGGGAATCAGTTATGGTAAGCCAGATCGGTCCGGAAACGTTTGCCGAAATTGTGCGGCGGATTCGGTCGGTCACCAAGCCTCGGAAGATCGTGCTCTTCGGCAGCCGGGCGCGCGGTGAACACCGGCCGAATAGCGATATCGACTTGCTGGTGATCGAAGATTCGCCGTTGCCGCGTCATCGGCGTTCGATTCCTCTCTATGCCGCCCTGGCAGACTTGCCACTCGATGTGGATACCGAGGTGGTGGTCTATACGCCCGCCGAAGTCGAGGAGTGGAGCGGTGCCAGCGCAGCCTTTGTGACGACCGCCCTGCGCGAGGGGAAAGTGCTGTATGAAGGGTAATGGCGATGTTGCCCGAGCTTGGCTCCGTAAGGCAGGCAGTGACAAGACGAAGGACACTCAACAAGAAATGTTCTGATCGAGGAGGACAATCCTGTGGTCTATCATGGCAAAGTAAGAAACGGGGTCGTGGAGTTTGATACGGGTACTGCGTTGCCTGAAGGAACCGAAGTCCGAATCGAGCCCGTTTCGACGTCGGAGCAGCCTGTGGCTGAAGGTCCGATGCTCGCCGAGCAGTTCGAAAACGTGATCGGCACCGTGCCCGAACTTCCGCCCGACATGGCGGCACAACACGACCACTATCTGCATGGAGCGCCCAAGCAATGACGCGTGTTTTCGCCGACTCGTTCTTCTTTTTTTCGATCCTTAACCCTCGTGATCCAGCCCACGCCAAGGCGATGGACTTCAGCCGGCACAATCGCGGACCGTTGCTGACGACCGCGTGGGTGCTCACCGAGTTGGCAGACGGATTAGCATCAACGCCTCGGCGGCAGACGTTCCGGCAGGTGCTGGCGGACATCGAGACGAACCCGGCAAACCTGATCGTACCGGCCAATGCGGAGACGTTCGAGAAAGGCGTGGACTTTTACCATACCCGCCCCGACAAGCAGTGGTCATTAACCGACTGCATCTCGTTTGTCGTCATGTTGGAGGAAGGCGTCACCGAGGCCCTCACCGGCGACCGTCATTTCGAGCAAGCGGGATTCAAGGCGCTCTTTTTGTAGGACAATCCCATGAAGTTCATTCACGCCGCCGACCTTCACATCGACAGTCCCTTGCTGGGCCTATGCTGCTACGAAGGCGCGCCAGCAGAACGCTTGCGGGAAGCAACCCGCCGAGCGTTGGAGCATCTGGTGGAGTTGGCGGTCGAGGAAGAGGTGGCATTCGTAATTCTTGCTGGCGATTTGTTCGACGGAAAATGGCGTAACATGCAAACGGGCCTTTTCACGGCGCGGCAGTTCCGCCGTCTCGGCGATGAGCAAATCAGGGTCTTCTTGGTGCGCGGCAATCATGACGCAGAGAGCACTGTTCGACCGGCAATCACGTGGCCGGACAACGTGAAGGAGTTTTCGGTCCGCAAGGTAGACACCTTCCGTCTCGACGAGCTTGGCGTTGCCTTGCACGGCCGAGGTTTCGCCCAGCCAGAAGTTGCGGACGATCCCGTGCCCGAGTATCCGGCTCCGGTAAACGGAATGTTCAACATCGGCGTGTTGCACACCAATGTTGGCGGCAGTAAAGAACACCCGCGTTATGCCCCCACAACCCGCGAGGCTTTGGAGGCCAAAGGCTACGACTATTGGGCGTTGGGGCACATCCACAAGCGCTATGACATTGCGGATCGCCCATACATCGCTTATTCGGGCAACACGCAAGGACGACACATCCGCGAGACTGGCCCAAAGGGAGGCCTGCTGGTTTCCGTGGAAGACGGTCAACTTGCCGGCGTGGAGTTCCGCCCGACCGATGTTGTCCGGTGGCACTGGCCCGAAATTACCCTTGCCGATCGGGACGGTTTGCCGGAGCTTTACGCCGCTGTGCGAGAGCAGCTTGAGCGGTGCCAAACAGAAAGCGACGGCCGGTTTGCTGCCGTGCGGCTGACGATTGCCGGCCGCTGCGCAGCACACAATGCCTTACTGGGCGGGGCGACAAGGGCTGAAGCCATTGCCGAAATTCGCAATCAGGCGAACGAACTGGAAGAGGAAGTCTGGGTAGAGGAAATCCGATTCGACACCTCGCCCGCCGTCGATCTGGAAAAGCTTCGCGCTGGCGGCGACTTGCTCGGCGAATTGTTGCGACAAATTGACGACGCGGCGAACGACGGAGACAAGTTGGCCGCCCTGGGCAGAGACCATTTGGCGGCACTTGAGCAAAGCCGGCCTGGGCTATTGGAGCAGGCGGGAGTCAAGCTCCAAGACCCCGCAAAGCTCAGCAGTTGGCTGCGACAAGCGGAGGGACTATTGGTCGGCCAGTTGCTTTCCGGAGGGGATGATGAGACTGCTTGAAATCGAAGTCGAGAACTTCGGACTGTTCCACGGGACGAGCGTCAGTCTCGGCGATGGCCGGTTTCACCTTGTCTGCGGCCCGAACGAAGCCGGCAAGAGCACCTTGCATCAACTAATGCGCGAACTTCTCTTTGGGTTCCCAATTCGCAACCCTTATGCCTTCGCTGAACACGACGGCGAAATGGCGGCCACTGCATTGGCGGAAATGAAGGATGGATCGCGCATTCGCTTCCGCCGACGCAAGGGCACCAAGAACACCGTGACTGGAGAGGTGGAGGGAACCGGCCGGAACATCAATGAAAGCGGCCTGATTGGGTTGCTGGGTAATGCCAACGCCGAAATGTACCAGAACGTCTTTGGGTTTTCGCTGGCCGAGCTTGCCTCCGGTGAGGCGAGTCTTAAGAACGCCAGATTGGAAGAGGCGCTGTACGGCGGCGGCCTTGGCGGACTCGCCAACTTTCAGCGCAGCTTGGCGGCGATCCAAGCGGAGCACCAGTCGCTCTTCGCGCCAAAAGCTCACAAAGGGCGGACAATCAACAAGCTGTTGGCAGACATCCATGAAGGATCCACGAAGCTCGGCCACGCGATCGTCAAACCGCGCGACTACAAGGAACTCTGCGAACGGCGGGGTGAGTGTATGGAAGCGGCCGAGGCGCTTCGTAAGCGGCGAGAAGAATGCTTCCGACAGCAATCACATGTCGAGCGGTTGAGTCAAGCATTGCCACTCTGGCAAAGGCTAACACAGGCAAACGAAGAATTGGCATCTCTCGACGTTCCGGCAACGTTTCCATTGGCTGCCGCCGAGGAGTTCCGGCAAATCCGGCAGCAGCTTCGGCAGCTAGGTGAGGAAGTCAAAGCCGCTGAAGATGAATTGGCGGAGATTAACGCCGATTTGGCCCAGATTCACCTGGAACCGGAACTGATCGCGAAAGAGGCTGCCATCAAGCAGTGTGTCCAGCAGCTTGGCTTAATCAAAGGCTGTCGCGAGGACATCCCCAAGCGGCAGTACGAAGCCGACATGGATCGAAGTCGACTTCGGGCAACATTGAATGAATTGCACCCCGGTTGGGACTTATCGCATCTTGAGCAGTTTCGCACCAGTCTTGCTCAGCGAGACCAAGTCAAGCGGATGGTTGCAGAGTCTGTGTCCCTGGAAAAGCGGGCTGACGCGATCTCGCTTCAACAGTCCGCGAAACAAACCAAATTGACAAAGGACTTGCAGGAACTTAACCATTTAAAGGCGATTCCCGGCGTACCGCAACTCGAAAAGCTACTTCAACGATCAGGTCAATACCAGGCTGACCGGGAACAAGTAGAGGAGGCAGCTCCGCAACTTGCAGACCTCGATAGTCAGATCAGGGAACTCCGCCGAAAGATTGCTGGACCATTCGGCGTTTCTGTGGAGCAGGTCGAATCACTGCCGGTGCCATTGCTTACTTCCGTTCAAGAATTCGGCCGGGACTTTGCGGCTGCGGCAGAAGATTTGCGGCAATCAGCAAACGACCACAACCAGGCTAAGAAGGACTTGTCGCGAAGCAAAGAGGAACTAAAGCAATTTGATGCCACACAGCGAGTTTTTGATCGAAAGGCTGTAGCTGAGCAGCGAAATCGCCGCGACGACGGCTGGCGACTGATCCGGCAGACTTATGTTGAAGGGGAGCATGTTGAAAGCCAAGTCCAACTGTGGCTAGGCGAGGGATCGGCTTCGTTACCCGATCGGTACGAGCAAGAGGTTTTCAAAGCCGACAACTTGGCCGACGACTGCCAGGACAAGGCTGAGTTAGTCGCCCGCCGCGAACACATCGCGGCCGAGATTGCCAGATATGAGACTCGCGTGGCTGAGGCTCACAGCCAATGGAAGCACTGCCAGGCAGAAAGAGACCACCTCGACGCATCGTGGCGGGAATTGTGGAGCGCATGCGGGCTGTCGCCGAAATCGCCGGACGTGATGGCGGAGTGGTTGCATCTGCACGCTCAATTGTCGGAGAGGGTCCACGATCGAGTTGCGCTCAATCGCCGGCTTGAGCAGTATCAACAGCGAATATCGGCATTCGAGGAATCGCTCCGCGCCGCGGTCGGCAGCGACGGCGAACCGGATGTTCGATTGGCGCTAGCACAAGAGCAAACTCAGAAGGCGCGAGACGCCGCCTTGCAGGTTTCGCGACTAAACCGGGATATTCCCACTCAACAAGAGGAATTACAGCAGCTCAGCCGGGACCGGACGGAGGTTGTGCGGCAGCAAGCCGATTGGGGCGGACGCTGGGAGAAGCTACTGACAGAGTTTGGCTTTCCCACCGAATGGGATGTCCGCTTGGCCGATTCGATGCTCTCGGAGTTGGCCAATGCCCGAACCAAGTATCAGTCGGTCGGTGCTACAGAGAAGCGAATCCGTGAAATGGCCGACACGGTGACCGCATTTGAGCAACAAGTTGCCGCCCTCTGTAACTCGGTTGGACGTGACCTTCAGATGCTTCCGGGTGAAGAGGCTGCATCGCAATTAAACGATCGATTGACCGAAGCAGAGCAGGCGGCCAAGCAGCATACGACCCTGCTGACCCAGCATCAGCGTACCAAGCAACGCTTGGAATCAAGACAGACTCAATGCAATGGGCTGAGAGATCGCCTTGATGCTCTCCGTATGAACGCTGGGGTTGCATCGGACGATGAGTTTGAACGCATGGCTGCCAATGCGGAGAGCCGTAAAGTACTCAGCGACGAAAGTGATCGCCTCCGCCGTGACTTTGGGCGAATTGCCGCTAATGAAGACCGTTCCCGGTTCGAGGTGGAACTCGCCGCCGCAGATACCGACTCGCTCACCTTGGCTTTCCAGCAAGGCAAACAGGAACTCTCCTCTCTCGAAGAACAGCACACACAGGCGGTCGAACAAGCTGCGTTAGCCAAGAAGAACGTGGAAGAGATAGAGCAGCAGCAGGTAAACGAATTGTCTCAGAAACTCGAAAGCGACCGGGCCGAGCTTCGAGATGCCGTTAGTCGCTGGGCACCGCTCGTGCTAGCAGAGGCGATGCTAACGCAGGCAATTGCACGGTTCGAGCGCGAGAATCAGCCGGCCATGCTTCGTGATGTTGGCCAGTTCTTTGCCAAACTGACAAGGGGGCGATACACGAGCCTTCAACAGAAACTCGATGAGAATCGTACCCTTGTTCTTTCTCAGGCGAATGGCAAGGACAAAGAGCCCCATCAATTGAGCACAGGAACGCGAGAGCAGTTGTACCTGGCAATTCGTTTGGCTTACGCCCAGCATTATTGCCGAGAGAACGAGCCACTGCCGATTGCCATGGATGACGTCCTGGTCAACTTTGACGATCAGCGAAGTGATGCCGCTCTCGACTTATTGATCGAACTGGCGCGGGACATCCAAGTCATCTTCCTGACATGCCACCAAGACACGATTCGGCGAATCCAGTCACGCCTGACGGAAATGCAGCCCACACAACTTAGTGCGAAATAAACCCACGGCCGAAGAAGTCCACGAAGTGTTAGACTTGGCTCGCAGCGTTTACTATTTTGTAGAAGAGCGCCTCCTTTGAGGCCAATTTCCCATTGGCCATTCGCATGATGAAACACCACTTCACTCCCCAGACGCGACGTGACTTCTTGAAGAACACCATGGCCCTCGGCCTGGCAGCCGGCGGCGCCGATCTGACGATGAAAGCCGCCTATGGCGCGCCGAACAAAGACCAGTCGCGTTTCAAGTATTCCATCTGCAACGAAACTTTCGGCGATTGGCCGTTCGAGAAAGCTTTTGCCATGATCGCCGAGTGCGGCTACCGGGGGGTCGAGATAGCGCCGTACACGATCAACGAGTACGTCACCAAGATTCCGGCCGGCCGGCGGGCCGAAGTGCGGCGATTGGCCGAGCGCAACGGCCTCCACGTCGTCGGCCTGCACTGGCTGCTGGCCAAGACCAAGGGCTTTCATCTGACCACCGCCGATGCGGACATGCGCCGCCGCACGGCCGGATACCTGGGCGAGCTGGCCCGCTTCTGCGCCGACCTGGGCGGGCGGATCATGGTCCTCGGCTCGCCCGTGCAGCGGAATCTCGAACCAGGCATGAGCCTGGAGCAAGCGATGCAGAATGCGGCCGAGACGCTCCGGCTGGCCATGCCCGCCTGCGAAAAGGCCGGGGCCATCATCGCCTTGGAGCCGCTCGCGCCGGTGGACACCAACTTCATGACCACGGCGGCCGAAGGGGCGAAACTCGTCGGCCTGGTCGATTCGCCCTGCTGCCGCCTGCACCTCGACTGCCGGGCGATGGCCACCGAGTCGATCCCGATCCCCGAGCTGCTCCATCGCTATCGCAAGCTGCTCGTGCATTTCCACGCCAACGATCCGAACCGTCAAGGGCCGGGCTTCGGCAAGCTCGATTTCGTGCCCATCATGAAGGCCCTGGCCGGCATCAACTATCGCGGCTGGGTTTCCGTCGAAGTTTTCGACTACTCCCCCGGCCCGGAACGGCTGGCGCGGGAGAGCATCGGATACCTGCGGAAATGCGCAGCGGAGCGGCCTTGAGTTTATTGGCGCTCAGGTAAACAATGTCGCGTGCTGCAAACCGGCTACTCCTGTTTACCGGCCTCCCGTTGGTCGGCCTGGCGACATTACTGTTCTGAGCCCCAATAGCCGCCGCGTTCACGCGGCGCGGGCGGCGAGTTCAGCCGTCTGGCCGGCGTGCCGCCGGCCGCTAAAGGGCATTCGCAGACCCGCCCGAAAGTCGTCCGAGTCGAACCACCACGATCGCCAGTGCTTAGCGGCCCCAGCCCCAAAGCTGGCTCCATAGCGATCGTTGCAAACGGCGGGTACATCCCAGCCGGAACCAGGGGCCATCATATTCGTCCAAGTCGGCGCCCTTGCTCTGCGTCGCCTGCACGTAAACCACGCGAAGCGGTAGCCAGCCCTTGTCCGTATGAAGCTGGACCTGTTGACCAACGCTGGGGCAATCGGGACAAGCCACCAGCACGCCAAACCCCTCGGCCGACCTGTTCAGCACCCGCGCCGGAAACACGTCGTCGCCGATCTTCAGTTGGCAACCACCGCCGTTTTCCGGCACGCGGGCACGGGACCACTGACGATCATCTCGGGCTGCCTTGCGAACCGACACCGCGTCATATTTCCCGAGGGCGGCCGGATCCTCGTACTCCGAGTACAACTCTTCCAACGGGGAAGGGGAAACAGGTTCTGTGCTCATGTTCGTTATGCTTTGCACTAAACGGGAAGAACGGCTTACCCAAATATAGCTTACGTCAGCGAAAGCCCTCTGTCCCCCTAACTCGGTGGACTTTGGGACGCGGCGACTTCCTTGGGCTCGGATCGGGAGGCGATGAACGCGACCAGCGGCCCACACGAGCTGGTCGATAGAGGTATCCATTGCCCCATCACGGAAGGGATCAGGGCGATAGGTGCTCGCCAATCGATCGATTTCTCGATCGGGCGATTGACAAGGGCCCCTGCGGTGGCGATACTCAATTCTGTCGTACCGTCGCGGTAGGGCACCGGCCGATGCGACAGCGAGGACGTCGTCGAGCGAAGCCATTCTCGCCTCGTAACCACCGCAGCGATCGTTGGCCCACCTTCAAGCCTGCCGAAAGCTCCTCAGTCTGCGGCGCCATGGGGTACGCGTGGTATGCCCTGGGCCAAAAGTCTGAGGCGGAACCGGAGCGCGAGGAAGCGACGGCGCCTCCCGTGTTGATGTGAAGGTAAGACGACGAAGCTCAAACCCCATCCAGTCGACGACTCCTGAACGAGTGAGGGAGGCATGTATTTTGAATTTCCCTGCGCGAAGTGCAAGAAGAACCTGAAGATCCCCGAGGATCGCCGCAGCACCAAGGTGCGCTGTCCGCATTGCAATCATGCGCAGGTGCCGCAGGCGGCGCAGGTTCCTCAAGGCCTGCCGCCCCTGGACGATCTCAGCGACCCCATGAGCCTGCTGGGGGATCCCTTCGCGCCGGTACCGAGCGGTGCCGCTGCGGCAGCGGCTGCGAAAACCCCGCCGAAGCCGGCGGCGCCGCTTTCGCCGGAAGCGGGCGCGGCGGCATCGGATGGAGCCCCCACCCAGAGCAGCCGCATTCCCCCGGCGCCAAGCCGTGAACGCCCGTCGCGGAGCGCGTCGGGCCGCAAAAAAAGCGATGCTTCCGCACACCTCAAGTTCGAATGCCCGCAGTGTAATCAGCACCTTTCCGCCCCGCCCGTGTTGGCCGGCCAAATGGTGAACTGCCCTTCGTGCGGCAATCGCGTCCGGGCGCCGGAGTTCCGCAAGACGGAGCGGCAGGCGTGGAAGGAAGCCGACCCCACCAATCCCCCCTTTCTGAAGAGTCTCGGCATCGCCACCGCCGTGCTCGTGCTGTGGTTCCTGCTGCTCTTGCCTTTCAATCCGCCGGCCGACACGCAAATCGCCGACTACAACGCCTTCCAGTGGCTGGCGTCGCTGTTCTACAAGCACTTCACGGTCAGCGTGATCAACACGTTGTTCTTTACCTGGGCCATGTCGATCATCTTCCTCAAACACCGGAAGATCCGGCTGCAGAAGGCCGCCTTGCTGCTCGATGTGCTGCCCACGGGCCTGGGCAAGAAGATCCATTCGAGCAACGTGGCCGTTTTCATCGATCACGTGTACTCGCTGCCGGTCAGCCTGCGCGACAGCCTGATGGTGAACCGCATCCGCAAGGCGCTGGAACTGTTCGAGGTCCGGCAAAACGTTTCCAACGTGCGGGACATGCTGGTCAGCCAGTCCGACATCGACAGTGCCCGCATCAGCGGCAGTTACACCCTGGTGCGCGCCTTCCTGTGGGGCATCCCGCTGTTGGGGTTTATCGGCACGGTCGTCGGCCTCTCGCACGCCATCGGCGGCATGAACTTTTCCAATGTGGACGACGTGGGAAAGGTCGTCGGCGCCATCAACAACGTAACCAGCGGCCTGGGCACGGCCTTCGACGCGACGCTCCTGGGCCTCGTGCTCGCCCTGACGCTGAACTTCCCGCTCAATGCGCTGGCGAAACAGGAGGACGACACCCTCCATACCATCGATGCCTTCTGCAACGAGGTGCTCCTGCCGCGGCTGAAAGAGAAGGAGCCGGCCGGTTCACAGACGGCCGACACCGCCGCCATCGCCAAGGCCGTCGCCCGCTCGATGAGCGGCAACCAGGAGAAATTCCTCGCCGACGTGGGCGAGCTCGCCGAGCAGATGAACGGCTATGCCGACAATCTCGACCGGCGCATGGAAGCCTTCCAGCAGACGGTCACCGAGCAATTCGTGACCAAGAGCGAGGAAATGCGGGCCGAAAACCGCGCCGCGCTGGAAAAAGCCATCCAGGCGATCGTCGAGTATCAGCAGTCGCTCGGCAACACCACCGCGGCCAGGAACGAAGATCTGTGCGCCGAGACCAGCCGGGTCCTTAAGCAGTCGTCCGAGCAAGTCGAGAAATACCTCGGCAATCTGGCCGTCGGCATCGTAGGACTGAACCGAGTGCTCGCCGAACTCGGCGAAAAGCAAATCGTCATTACGGCGCCGAGAAGGCGCTGGTTCGGTCGCGGCTGAGCGCGGTCACCCCGTAGCGAATTTCAGAGGATCGGCTCGCCATGGCCAAACCGCGACAAGGTCGGCAAGATGAGGTCATGCTCATCCCGTTCCTCGACATCCTCTGCGCTCTCATCGGCGTCCTGATCCTCATTATCATCGTGCTGTCGACCGCACAATTGCAGCGGGCGGCGGGCCGGTCACCCGAGGATATCCACATGGCCCGCGAGTATCAGGAGTTGCTCAAGCAGCAAAGAGAGCTGCAGAAGGCGCTGGAGGACCGGCGGGCGGAACTGGCCCTGTTGCAGAAACGCCTGCAGGAGCTGACCGCGAAGCAGAAACTGCTCGCCGACGCCCGCAAGCGGTTCGCCTCCTCGGCCGAGGAGGCCCTTGCCGTCCAACTCAAGGCGGCGGCGATCCAGAAAGAGATCGACGAGCTGAAGGCCCAGATCGACCCCATTGTCAAGGCGATGCAGCCCTTGCAGGCCGAGATCGACAAGCTCAAGCAACTGCTGGTCGAGAAAAAGAAGAAAATGGACGATAAGCCGGCCTCCGTGGTCGTCCGTCCCTCGGGCAGCGGGGCCCGCCGCGGTCAGCGTCTGTTCTTCATCGAGGCCAACGGGCCGGGCATTGTGGTCTATCTGACCAAGACCCAGCAGCTCCGCGTGCCGACGGGCGGCGTGGCGGTCGACAAAGCCTACAACGGTTTCCTCGCGGCGGTCAAAAACGCCCGTAACGCGACGCTGATCTTTCTGGTCCGCCGCGACGGCTGGTGGACCTACCAGCAGGCGGCCGGCTGGGCCGAGCAGAAGTTCGGCCTCAACACCGGCAAACTCCCCATCCCCGGCGACGGGCCGGTGGACCTGAGTCAATTCGAGAAACCCCGGGCAGGGCGGTAAGCAAAGGCCATGGCACGGAAACACCGCAAGGACGAGCAGGAGCTTCCCTTCGTTGCCCTGATGGACACTTTGACCAACGTGGTCGGGGTGCTCACCATCGTGCTGGTGATGATGGGCATCAGCCTCGCGCGGGCCGCCAACCGCGTGCTTTCCTCGCTGCCGCCGGCCACCGCCGCACAGGTCCGCGCCGCCCAGGAGCTGGTCGATCGCTTGCGCGCCGAACAGGCGAAACTGGAAAAAGAGCGGCAGCAGTTCGCCAAGTTGGAACTCCAACCTACCAAGTTGGAATCCCTCGACGCCGAGCTGGCAAAGCTCCGTCAGAATGCCAGCGCCAAGGGAATGCAACTCGTGGACCTCGACGCGCTCGACAAGGTACGGGCCAAACATGAGGCCGAGCTGAAACAGAAAAAAGAGGTGGCCGATCGCCTGATGGCCGAGCGGGACCGCCTGAAGGGCCTGCTCGACGAGCCGTCCGACAACAAGGCCCCACCGGCCAAGATCGTCCGCATCCCGGCCAGCCGCCCGATCCCCAAGGACGCGAAAGTCGAACACGTCCTGTCCACCAAGGACGGCGTCTACTGGGTGAACCAGCAGGGCGCCAAAATGACCTTCCTCAACAACTTCAAGTTGCTCACCGTGAAGCAGATGGCCCGCGAAACGGTCAAACGCGGCAAGAAGTTCATGGCGATCTATGATTACCAAAAGTTGCGTGCCTTTTTCGAGAAGCAGACGCTCACGTTCAGCGATTTCCAGATCAAGGTCAACTGGGTCGAGTGGTCCTCTAGCCCGGAACTGCACCTGACGCCCAAGGGGCCGGCGTCCGTGCCTTTCCGCAGTAGCCTCGAACGGATCCACGAGCGGCCGAAGACGGTGGTGATGTTTCAGGTTACCGCGGACGGCTTCGAGAGCTATCTGGCCGCCCGTCGGGAGTGCGACGTGATGGGCGTGGCCGCCGGCTGGGAGTTTATCGGTGGGGCGGAATACGCCTTCCTGGTCTCCGAAATCGAGACCAACAAGCCGAAGCCTCCGCCGCCCAAGCCCGGGCCGCCTCCGCCGCCCCCCTCCGGCCCCCAGATCGCGCCCCCGCCGCAGAAGCTGGATTAAGGGTTCGGAGTTCAGGGGTCAGGGTTCAGGGGGCAGAGACCTTGCGAGACAATTCATACGACGCCCATCCTGCCGCAGGGCGATGTCACGATTTGCTTGCGTTCTGGCCGCGCGGACCTGACGAGATCAAAATCCTGCATCCTGAACCCTGAACCCTAAACCCTAAACCCTCCATACTCCGGAGCACCTGCCATGAGCAAAAAATCTCGCCGTTCATGCCTACTTGTTGCGGCAGCGTGCCTTCTTGTGGCGACCGCCGCTGCCACGTCCGCGGAGCCAACCGCCGCGGAATCCCCACTAGCCAACGCCCAATGGATTGCCCCGCCGGCCGGTGCCGACGGTCGCAGCCCGCTGCCGCTCCTGCGTAAGGAATTCTCCGTCGACGGCAAGATCGCCAGGGCGACCCTCCGCATCGTTGGCCTCGGCGATTATGACCCGCGGGTCAATGGCACGCGGCTCGCCGGCACGGGAATCAATCAGCCGTGGTCGCAGTATGAGAAGACCATCTACTACCGCGAGTTCGATCTGATGCCTTTGGTCCATCCCGGCGCGAACTGCCTGGGCGTGATGCTGGGCAATTCGTTCTGGCACAATCCCAATGCGCCCGCCGGCCGCTACAACAAGCCCGGCCCGCAACGGGAAGCCAAAGAGCCGCTGCTGCTGTGTGCGGAGATCATCGTCGAGCAGCAGGACGGCGCGCAACGCCGCATCGTCACCGACGCCACCTGGCGGACTGCCCCGGGGCCCATCGTCTTCTCGCACGTCTATGGCGGCGAGGATTTCGACGCCCGCCGCCGGCAGCCGAATTGGGCCAGCCCCGGCCTGGACGACCGCACGTGGCAACCGGTCCGCGTCGTGCCGACCGCGGCGGCGCGGCTGGTGCGCCAGGACTGGCCCCCGTTCCAGGTCATGCAAGGCTTTGCACCGGCGTCGGTCAAAGAACCGGCGGCGGGCGTTTTTCTCTACAGCTTCCCGCAGAATTGCTCGGCCCAGTTGGCCGTGCAACTGAAAGGCGGCAAGCCGGGCGACAAAATTCGTTTCCGTTGCGGCGAACACAAAAATGGCCAGGATCGTCTGTTCGGCAATTACATCGTGGGCTGCGACATGACGACCGATGGCCGGCCGCTCATGCATCAGTGGACGTTTTTCTATCTGGGCATGCAGTTCGTGGAAGTTTCGGGGGCCGTTCCGGAGGGCCATGCCAATCCCGAGCAGCTTCCCCTAATCCAGTCGCTAAAACTGGTGCACGTCCGCACGGCTTTGCCCGAGGTGGGAAGCTTCGCCTGTTCCAGCGAGCTTTTCAACCATACCCACCGGCTCATCGATTGGGCGATGCGGTCGAACACGAGCCACGTGCTCAGCGATTGCCCGCACCGCGAAAAGCTTGGCTGGCTGGAATGTTCGTACCTGCTGGCGCCCAGCTTTCAGTATCGCTACCAGTGCCGCGACTGGTTCGGCAAGATCCTGCGCGACTTGCGCGACGCCCAGGAGCCGAGCGGGCGGGTGCTCACCGTGGCGCCCAGCTATCCGGCCGGCCGGTTTCCCGGCCCCTTCAACTGGACCGTCGAGTGGGGCGCGGCCGCCGTGCTCTTGCCCTGGCATCACTATGAGTGGTATGGCGATGTGCAAACCCTGCGTGACAACTTCGACATGATGTGCCGCTTTACCGACTTCGTGGGCAGTGAGGCGAAGGACGGGCTCGCCCCCGGCGGGCTGGGCGACTGGTACGACTATGGCCACGGCCAGCCGCCCGGGCCGTCGCGGTTCACGCCGACGCAGCTTTCGGCCACCTGCACCTGGGCACTCTGCGCGCAGAAGGTTGCGCGGGCGGCGGAGATTCTCGGCCGGCCCGCCGAAGCGCGAAAGTACCGCGAGCTGCACGCCCACATTGCCGCCGCGTTCCAACGGCATTTTCGCGATTCGGCCACCGGCAAGCTGAAACACCTGGGCAGTCCGCAGTGCGCCAACGCGATGGCCCTGTGCGCCGACGTGGTGCCGCGGGCCGACCGCCCGGCTCTGGTCGCGGAAATCGTTGCGGACCTGGAAAAACGTGCCTGGCAGCAAACGCCGGGCGACGTGGGGCACGTCTACTTGATCCGCGCGCTGGCCGAGGCCGGCCGGTCGGACGTCTTGCATCGCGTTTACGCCCGCGACGGACTGGGCAGCTACGGCGGCATTTTGCGGAAAGGCTTGACCGCGCTGCCCGAGACGTGGGACGCGATGATGGACGGCTATCAATCACTGGACCACTGCATGCTCGGCCACGTGATGGAATGGTACTATGGCTATGTGGCCGGCATCCGGCAGAAGCCGGGCGGCGTCGGCTGGAAGCAGGTCCTGATCGGCCTCAACCCCGGTCCGCTCCGTTACGCTGAAGGGACGCTCGCCACGCCGGCCGGCCGCATCATGAGCCGCTGGCGGATTGAAGACGGGAAGTTCCATCTGGAGGCCGACATTCCCGCAGGCGTGACGGCCACGGCCGTCTTGCCCTCTGGCACTACAAAGCCGCTTCGTGCCGGCCGGCAGGAAATCGTCGAGCCGGCGCTGTAGGGAACGGCCTTCGTGCCGTTCCGTGGTCTCCGCGCTGTTCCGTGGCCGCGACGCCGGTGAGCCGGAACGCTCGCCCGTCGGACGGCGAAGCCGCAAGCGGGATTCAATAGCTCTCGGTGGCCTCCAACTTCCTTGACACGCCACCGAATCGGCGGTAGAAGTAGGGACCGTCCCTCCCCCCAAGAAAACCACTCCGAAATCCACTGCCAAGGAATTCCATGATGCTGCGACAGGTTCGTCTGGCCGTTTCATTGCTCATCGCGTCGGGAATCTCGGCCGGCCTCGTTGCGGCGGAGCCGGCAAGCGATGCTCAGAACTGTTGCGGGGCGCTGCCCGTGCCGGCTCAAGCTGATTTTGCCGGCCGGGCCCGCCGTGATCCCCGAGTACGCGAGTACATCACCCCCAAGCGAATCCTCTGGCAATCGCCCAACGATCAGGCGGCGGTGGAAAACGCCGCGTGCCTGCTGAAAGGCAGCGGGCAAGTCACCTTGAACACGCCGGTGGCCTGCACGCTGCGCCACCAGGGCAAGGAGCCGGGAATTCTGCTGGATTTTGGCCGCGAACTGCACGGCGGCGTGCAGATCATGGTTTCCGGTTCGAGCGGCAATGGCCCGCGGCGGCTGCGGGTGCGTTTCGGCGAGTCGGCCAGCGAAGCCATGAGCGACGTTGGCGGGCCCAAGGGCGCCACGAACGATCACGCCATCCGCGATCAAACCTGCCTGGTTCCCTGGCTCGGCACGCAGGAAATCGGCAACACCGGTTTTCGCTTCGTGCGTATCGATCTGGTCGATCCCAAGAGTTCTGTCGATGTGAAGTCGGTGCGGGCCATTTTCGTCTATCGCGATCTGCCCTACCGGGGTTCGTTCCGCTGCAGCGACGAGCGGCTCAACCGCATCTGGCAGACCGGCGCCTACACGGCCCATCTGAACATGCAGGATTACCTGTGGGACGGCATCAAGCGCGATCGCCTGGTATGGATCGGCGACATGCACCCGGAAACCATGACCATCTGCACGGTCTTCGGCAACGTCGGCGTCGTGCCCGCCAGCCTCGACCTGGTGCGCGACGACACGCCGCTGCCCAAGTGGATGAACGGCATCAGCTCCTATTCGATGTGGTGGGTGCTGATCCAACGAAGCTGGTATCAACACCATGGAGACCTGGCCTATCTAAAGCGTCAAAAGCCGTATCTCGTCGGGTTGCTGGAACAGCTCATCAAGCACATTGGGCCGGACAACAGCGAAACGCTTTCCGGCGGGCGATTTCTCGACTGGCCCTCGTCCGAGGACCCCAAGGCCATTCACGCCGGCTTGCAGTCGCTCATGATCCTGAGCCTGCAAGCGGGAGCCGACCTGTGCGGGGTTCTGAACGAGCCGAGGACTCAAGAAAAATGCCGGGCGGCGGTCGCCCGCTTGCGAAAACACATCCGCAATCCCGGCAAGAGCAAGCAGGCCGCCGCGCTGATGGCGCTGGCCGGCCTCGGCGATGCGGCCCGGCTGAACCGCGAGGTCATGGCCGTCGACGGCGCCAAGCGATTGTCCACTTTCTACGGTTATTACGTCCTCCAGGCCCAGGCGCAAGCCGGTGACTACCAGGGCTGCTTGAACAACCTCCGCGAGTTCTGGGGCGGCATGCTGGACCTGGGCGCCACCACGTTTTGGGAGGATTTCAATCTCGACTGGATCGCCAATGCCGGGCGGATCGACGAACTGGTGCCGGCCGGCAAGAAGGACATCCACGGCGATTTCGGCAACTACTGTTACAAGGGTTTTCGCCACAGTCTCTGCCACGGCTGGGCGTCCGGCCCGACGGCCTGGCTGAGCGAGCACGTGCTGGGGGTTCAGATTGTCGAGCCGGGCTGCAAGACGATCAAGATCGAGCCCCATCTCGGTGATCTCAAGTGGGCCGAAGGCACCTTCCCCACGCCTTTCGGCATCCTCAAAGTGCGTCACGAGGTGCAGCCCGACGGCACGATCCGTTCCGCGATCGACGCCCCGCCGGGCGTTCACGTCGTGGGGAAATGACGAGCTTTCTTAACCGAGTTTGCCTGGAGATTCCAACATGCTTAGAATCGCATCAACCTTGCTGCTGGTTCCCTTGGCCGTTACTGCCGTGCTGGCCGGCGAGGCGAAAAAGCCGACGGAGGCCCCCAAGGGGTTCGTCTGGAAATCGGCGGTTCCGGCGGATTGTCCCTTTCCGAAGTCGACCAGCCTGACGGGCATTTTCTTCACCGGTCGCCATAGCGATTACCATTGCGGTGACACGTGGTATCCCTGCTGGGCCAGCGATGGCAACCTGTATTCGCCCTGGACCGACGGCAAGACGGATGGAGTGGATTGCGCTTCGTGGGGCGGCGCGACGGCCAAAACCGCGCAGGCCGTGATGATTGGCGACGATCCGCTCAAGTTGGTGATCCACAACACGGCTCCGCCCAAGCAGGCCAGCGCGTTGCCCTACCACGGCCGCTACCCGGCCGGCTCGCTGGTGTACAACGGCATCTGGTATTACGGCACCTACTGCCTGGGACCTGAGGGGGCATACAAGCACAATGGCTTTGTCTGGAACTGGCCCAATCTCGGCCCCACGCCCGGATTCCAGATCTCGCGCGATTACGGCAAGACGTGGGAGCCGTCGCCGCTGACGCCCGCACACCCGCTGTTTCCCGAGCCGCGCCAGTTTCTCGGTCCGGTCAAGATGGGGGCGCCGCACTTCGTGGATTTCGGCCGCAACATGGCCCATTCGCCCGACGGCAAGGCCTACGCGCTCGGCATGGGCGCGGAAGAGAACGACCCGCAGCCGCGCCCCTGCATCAAGCCGGGCAAGCCGGGCGAGGTCTTTCAAACGGCCGAGGGCTGCCCCGGCGGCTTCGCCCATGCCAACCTGAGTTGGATCACGGGCGATCAAGTCTATCTGGCCCGGGTCAAACCCTCGCCGGAAACCATCAACGACCGCAAGGCCTGGGAGTTCTTCGCCGGCCATGATGCCGCCGGCCGCCCGCTTTGGACGCACCGCTTCGAACAGATCAAGCCGCTGCTGGAGTGGAACAACCACATGGGCTGCGTCACCGCCACCTATGTGCCGGGGCTGAAGAAATACTTGATGTGCGTGACCGACGGCTGGCCGACGGTGGCCAAGATGACGTCCTACATTCTGGAGGCCGACGCCATCACCGGCCCGTGGCGGATGGTGGCGTACATGAAGGACTATGGCGAGCAGGGCTACTTTCTCAACTTTCCCTCGAAGTTCATCAGCGGCGACGGCCGATCGTTGTGGCTGTGTTATTCGACCAATTTCTGCGGCGGCTGGAACGGCGTGCGGCTGAAGGTCAACCCGCCCGGCGGGCGCTACGGCCTGTGCCTGCACGAGGTTCGGCTGTTGGGCCGCAGCGCGGCGGCGGAAGCAAAACGCTCGCCGCGACCATGAACTGCGGGCTCGGCCGCTACGGCAGCACGATCCAGGCGTCGCGAAAGATTGCGGTGGCGGGCTCGTCGGGCAGATTATTCACACGGCGCGGCTCGGGGGGCAAAAGCTGGCCCAGCGCGCTTGACCTTCCGCTACTTCTCCTCAACCAGCCACATGTTGCGGAATCGTACCGGGTCGCCGTGATCCTGGAGGCGGAGGGGGCCCGTCTTGTTCGGCAAACCGATGGCACCGCCGCTGACATGTCCTATCGCCATCGCATCGTGAATCTTCACGCCGTTCATGAGCACGGTGATGATCGCGCCCCGGACCTGGGCGTCATTGGCCTTGTCGAATTGCGGCGCCTTGAAGTTGATGTCGAAAGTCTGCCACTGGCCCGGCGGCAGCGCGACATCGACGGCCGGGGCGAGTTGGCCGGAAATCGCGCCACACGAGTGATCGCCGAGAATCATGCCAAAGGAATCGATGATGCAGATCTCGTAGCGGTTGTGAAGGTAGATGCCGCTAATGCCGCGAGCTTGGCCCCGCAGAGTAGGCAGGAAGGGAACATAGAACTCCACGTGCAACTTGAAACTGCCGAATTCCTGCTTCGTCCGGTTATGGCCCCGATAGACTTGGATGCTGCCATCCGGCTCGCAGGGCCATTCGTCGTTGGTCCATTGGTCCAGGTTGGTTGTCTTGCCTTCTTCAAAGGGGAGCAATACGACCGCGCCCGCCGGGGGCTTCTCGCCCAGCGTCGGGCTCTGCCTTTGCTCGACCCGTTTCATCTCGGCCTTGCCGCCCTTGGCCCCTGTGGCCACGATATGGAGCGTGTCCTTGGTGATCGTGCCGCTCCAGGGCTGGTCTAGCGGTTTGCGATCCCAATCCTTGGCGAGGATCGCGATCTCACTGCCGTTGCTCCGGCCGAGCAACTCGATGCGGATGGGCTTGGCGGCAGCGGCCGGATAGACGATGGCCACGCGATATTTGTTGTTCTCGTCGGCAATGGCCCAGGCTTCTGCCTTGACGGGTTTACCGCCCTGTGGCACAACAGTGCCCTCGAACCTACCCGCCAGCGGGTCCGTCTCCCGCTTGGCCACCCGCTCACAGGCTGTCCAAATCGTCAACGACAACAGCAGGAGCACGAAAATCGCCGCACGATGACTCATCTTGACCATTCCCTTATTTCTCCAGATATTTACCGCTTTCTGCGACCGTGTCAACCCACCAGACGGCCCGATGAGCCTTAGCCCAGCCCCATCTGGCGTGCCAGCAGCCAGAGTGCCAAAGCCATGCCGATGAAGACAACGCCCCGCCGCACGATGTCCTGGCCTGCGCGACGTGCCCAGCCGGCGCCGGCGACGCCACCCAGGATTGCCCCAACCGCCATGAGCAGCCCGAATCGCCAATCGACAAGGCCCTTGGCCACGAACAATACGGCAGCGATGCCGTTGATGCACATGGCGTTCAGATTTTTCAGGGCATTCATGTGGTGGATGTTCGTAAAGCCCAGGTATCCAAGGGCGGCCAGCATGAGGATGCCGATGCCGGCCCCGAAATAGCCCCCGTAGAGTCCGACGAGGAATTGAAACGCCAACACGGCCGCCCAGCGCCCGGCGGCGGCGCCCTGGCCGCGAGGGCCGGCCACGACCGTTTCGGCCTGGCCGGGTGCTGCCGCGGCGACGGTCCGGCGACTTTGCCATCGGGCCAGCGGCCGTTGGGCGGCGAACAAGCCGGTGGCCAGCAGGACCAGGTAGGGGGCGATGGCCGCGAACGTGGCGTTGTCGGTGTGCAGCAGCAAGAGGGCCCCCACGATGCCGCCGAGAAAACTTGGGGCAGCCAATAACGCGATTTCGCGACCGCCGCTGTGCAGTTCCGCCCGATAGGTCCAGAAGCTACTCAAGGCGCCCGGCCAGAGGGCCACGGTGCTGGTGGCATTGGCCACGATTTCCAACTGGCCGGCCCACAGCAGCGCGGGAAAGGTGAGCAGGGTCCCCCCGCCGGCCACGGCGTTGACGGCCCCGCCCAGCATCGCCGCGGCGAACAGCACGAAAGCGTTTTGCCAGTCCAACTCGACAATCTCTTGTTCTTGTGTGACCGCCTAAGTTCGTGTCTCAACCGCCATTCTAGCCGCAGCGAAAAACCTCCGTCGATCTTCCGCTATCCCTCCTTCGCTCGGCCCAGCCTGCGGCTTTCACGCCCAGAGTCTTCTTCGAACACCTGTACGAAAAAGCCCCGACCAGTTGTTGCATAATCGTACGCGCCCCTTTCTTGCGCACTCAGGTTTCGCTGCGCCTGCGCCAGTCGCCTTGTCAGAACTTCCTTTATTTCAAGCCATTGCAGTCGAATGAGGCGCGCGGCAGTCGAATTGTCAGCAACGGCATGATAATTGCGAGCGATCCATCCCATAGGAGTAGCTTTTTCCCTTTTCTCGGCTCCCTGGTGGGCCTTCAATATATCCGTGATTATCGTGCCGGGCATAGGAGGGTCCAATTCGACCGGGAAGAAAAGCCGGCCACCAGAGATGCCCCTTCGCGCCGAAGTGATCGTGTCGCGGGACCTTGGTTGGATAGTGCGGACTAATTCTTATACGCTTTGTCGCAAATGTGGTCCTTCTTCGATCCTCGGCACTGGTGGCTTCCTCTGCCCAAGTGAGTTCGGTGAACGCCGTTTCACCCTCATTTCCCGCGCTCGCGCCTGGCGTGAGCGAGAGAGGAGTCCGTGATGAACGCCCTTAGCGTAGCAACCGTACCCGTCACTGGAAACGCGACGTGGTTACCCAGGCTCGATGGCAAGTCGCTGGCGGCCGGGGCTTCGGTAACCTTGCCGCCCGCCCCTTTGCCGGCGCCCGGCCGGCCCTTGCAGCGGCTGGGCGAGGTCCGACGCCGGGAAGGCGTCCCCCGGGTGAAAATCGCTCGCCGGCTCGGCATCTCGGTGCGTCAGGTCGAGCAACAGGAACAACCGTCGTCGGACATCTCGCTCAGCGAACTGTACCGCTGGCAGGAAGCACTCGGAGTGCCCGCCGCCGAACTGTTGCAAGAGCCCAACGGCGAACTCTCCCCGCCGGTGCATCTGCGGGCTCGACTTTTGCGGGCCATGAAGACCGCCCGGTTGCTGGAAGAGGTTGCTCGGCAACCCTCGTTGCGGCGTCTGGTGAAGTCGCTGATGGAACAGCTTCTCGAGGTCATGCCGGAACTGAAGGACACGACGGCCTGGCCCGTCGTCGGCCATCGGCGAAAACAAGACGAATTGGGCCAAGCCTTCTTCCGGCGGATCTCACGCGACTTTTTCGTGCTGCCCGAATCGCGGGGAGATGCAGCCGACGATCCGTGCTAGCGTCCGGCCAATTCCAAAACTGTGTAGCGGGGCGGCTTGCCGCCCGTGGTTGCGGTTTAGCGCTACACGGCCCGCAAACGACCCACCATTGTGGTGGTGATTGACGGCACGGGACTTGATTGGCTCGCCATCTTACCGCTGCTCGGCGTCGACGCTGAGCAATTCGTTGTCGTACGCCTCCTCCAGCTTGTGGATCGTCTCCGCGAGCTCTTCGTTTTGCTCGACGATCTGGGACACTTGCAGTTCCCAAGCGGTACTGGCGCTGCGGAGCGGAGCCAGGTCAAGGCGTAATCCCAAGAGCTTCGCCAGCCGCCGGGCGACCGCTTCGATGCTGGCCGGATTGGCGCCTTGAAGGTAGCCGGGAATCTCGGCCACCAGCGAAATCATGTTCAAACCGACGTTCTTGGCCTGCGCCATGAGGTAGCTTGTGAACGAGCCGGGCCCTTCGTAATCGCTGGGGCGAACGCCATACTCCGCCATCTGCTCCAGCAAACTGGCGTCGGAACAGGACACATACAGACGCGGCAACCGGGTATGCGGCACGGGACCGCCAAACGATCCGACGAAGATAATTCGGTTGACACCCAGTTGGCGCGCCAGGCGGAAGATGCACTCGCCGAAGGTCCGCCACCGCAAATGGGGCTCCTTGCCGATAAAGAGCACCAGGTTGGCCGCCTCGTGGCAATAGAACGTGTTGGTCGGCAGGTCGATTTTCTTGACCAGGCCGCCTTCGATTTCCACGTGCGGCCGAAAGACGCCTGCCACTTCCATGGACCCCGGCACGTTATAGACGTAGAACGGCTCCGGGTCGATGGTCGCGATGGGCTTGGCCGGCAGCAGGTGCGCCAGGCATTGCACCGTGCCCGTCGAGACGTCGCCGCCGTCCATCCAGCCGGTGAACGCCAGCACCAAGGTGGCGTGGTGGAGCACCGGAGACTCGTGAATCTTCAAGATTTCGCTGTCGTTCATCGTTTTGGCTCCGGAAACCCCTGCCGCACCCTAATTATACCCTGCCGCACCAGCTTACACTTGCAGGTCCGGCAGGCAATGGTGGGGGGGAATCGGCACAAAGGTGTCCCCTTGGCCGCCCGGGCTTGCCGACGGCCCGTTTCAGGGTAGACTTGGTCGTTGTCCGGATGGGTGGCCGAGTGGTCTAAGGCGGCGGTCTTGAAATTGATTCCGGCCGATTCTGTACACCATCCAGAAAACGCGGAAAATGGCTTGTTTTTAGCGGTTTTCTGCACGTCTGCCGCTTTGGCTTGTACACTGTAGAAACGGGCGAAAAAGGGGCTGTCGGGTGTACCCTACACCCGTTTTTTGCTTGTACACTATCCTGCCACGAGCCGGCCTGAGAGGGCCTGAGCGGTAACTATCGCAGGCTGCGACGGTGACGCTACGTGCATGGTGGCCGCGTACATGGTGGTGGCAGCAGGATCGGCATGAGCAGCATCGGCACCAGGCCCACGGGCGTCTCTCTCTGCCGGGTGGCCGTCATCGGCCGGCGACGCTTTGCCCCATGCCGCCGTCAACTCCAATGTCAGCAGGGGCGACGCCTCGAGCGCGTAGACCAGGGTGGAATCGCCGTCGAGCACCACGGCCGACACCTGGAACAGCCGGCCCCGCGGTGCCCTGGTCGAAAATGTAGGTGTCCACCGAGAGGCCTTGGCGCCGCCAGGTCCCAGGGCGAAACTGGTGGCCGGCGATGACTAGCCACCGGACCGCCGCGGCCTGTACCAATGCAACTTTCAAATCTCCAATCCTGCATCCGTCTGCTGCGGCTCCTGCGCGAACCGCACACGGTCAGGTGCCTGGCTCGGCAAGCAGGTTGCTGCACGAAGTCCGTGCGGCGCGACATCGCCCGGCTGCGGCGGGCTGGATTTCTGATCATCGATGAACGGGCGTACGAATGGGGTCCGAAAAAATACCGGGCGGTCGATCCGCTCCGCGATTTTTCGGCTATGCTCCGCAAACGTCCCTGGGGGTAAGCCAGCAGGCCCGGTACTTCCCACAATCGCCGCTCGGCACCCGGGCCGTAGAGGTAGTTCCCCACCGTGGGGACCGTTGGCAGCCGTCGCCGCTCGGTGACCATGCCTCGACAGTTGTTTTCCTGGCTTCCATCGGCTATCTTGGCCTGGTCGTTTCCAACCAGTCGCCCCCCTAAGCCCGAAAGGTGGTCTATGAGGAAGCATGCTCCCACCGTCCTGGTCGTCGCTCTTGGGATTCTTCCTGTCAGTACCCGATTAACGCTGATTGCGGCTTTCCTTGCGTTCCTGTCCACTGCTTCGGCTGCTCCTATTGCCTCCAACACTGTCGATCGCCCTTATGATCCGGGATATGGTGATGGTTCCCCCTATACTGCGACAGTCAATGGAACGGGTGGAACGATCACGTCGGAACCATCCTCGAACCCGCCGCCCTCATCATCATCAGCGTCGTTGCCACCGGCGTTGTTGCCATCAGCATCGGTGCCAGCAGCCTGCTCGCCTGCGCTTGCCGACTGTGCCAGGCCGGTTAGTCCGAATCTGAATCGTCAAGGATCACACGTGCGTCATTTTCGCCTTTTGCCTCTAAAGCGCCGCTTGCACGTGGGGCAATAAATCTCACCCAGCGTTACCGGAGACCGTCGAGGCGTGAGGTAGACAATGCTGTGATCGGGCGCCATCCGGGGTTGCGGGGTAGCCTGGTCGCCAGCCAAGGCGTCTCGGCAGGGGCCGCATACCTGCCAATCGCCGGTGCCGTCAGGCCCGCCGCAAAGAATGCATCGCTTGGTCCGCGCTGTGCTCATACTCATCGTTTGACGGCCTCTCACGTCGGGGTCGGGCCCACCGCTGCCCCGCTGTTGCGTTTCTGGCGGCCGGTCGGTATCTTGCCCCGTGTTGTTCGCCATTCCACAACCAGCGCTAAGGGGTCGCCCCATGCGTAGGATTGCCCTCACCCTTGTGGTCGTCGCTCTTGGGATTTCCTTTGTCTGTGCCTGGTATTGCGCGAAAAAGCCCCTGCCATTACAACCGCCCGAAAACCTCTCCACCATAGAGGTCTATTTCTCTCCGAAGGGCGGTTGCACGGATGCCGTCGTGAGGGAAATTGACACGGCCAAGAAGATGATCCTCGTACAAGCCTATAGTTTCACGTCGGCGCCGATCGCCAAGGCCCTGGTCGATGCCCACAAGCGAGGTGTTGACGTGCGGGTGATTCTCGACAGAAGCCAGCGGAGCGAAAGGTATTCGTCGGCTGACTTCGTTGCCCATGCGGGCATCCCCACGTTTATCGATGCCAAGCACGCCATTGCCCACAACAAGATCATGATTATCGACGGTGGTACCATTCTGACCGGCTCGTTCAACTTCACGCGAGCGGCGGAAGAGAAAAACGCGGAAAATCTCTTGGTGATCCACGACAGGGACCTTGCTGACAAGTACCACAGCAACTTTGACAGGCACCTTGAGCACTCAGAAGCGTATAAGGGCAAGGGTGGGGAGTGATCGGCCCTTTCTGGTCGATCTAAATGGTGCCTCGCGACGTCTTTTTCTGGCTTTGCAGCCCCCGTCCGCGCACGGCCCAAACGGACGCAGCCCCCGTAGAACACAAGTGCTTGATGGATTTCTCGCCCCCTGGTAACATATAGGCAATCTCCCTGATCTTAGGGTTTGCCAAAAGGCAGCGTAGCACGCCGACAGTCGCATAGCGAATCGCTGGTTCGGACGTGCCCTCTTTGACTGCCTCGCTTGCTGTGGACCTATTCCCACGAGTTTCTACAGCTAGCGGACCGCATCAAAACAATGCGAATCTACCAGCCGCCACATCGGTAGTCGCTCGGCGTGTTGCCGGCCCGATCAGCGGCAGTCGTTTAGCGTAGGTCTCTATCCTAAAGGAACGGTCCAATGTCTACGAAAATCAGCATGGTTCTCAGCGTTGCGGTTGTCATCTCCACGGTTTTGACGCTGGTAGGGCAGGCCATGGCCACCACACTTACTGTGGGCAACGCCAGTTTTGAAGCGAACGTCGTTCCCGTTGGCGGTGAGTTTGGCGCCGGAACGCCAACGCCTGCATCCGGCTGGTGGACGGTCTTGAATAGTGACGGCATAAACACGATCGAGACCTACCGCCCGACCGCGGCCAACTTCCCCGGTGGTTTGCCGGCGCCGGCCCAGGGAAGCCAGTGCCTGTTCAACTACTCGACGGTCGATAACGACTGTGCCGTCCTCTCCAGGAGCGTCGGTCCCAACAGTACCTCTATAACCCTCGACGCAGGTATGTTTTACACGTACACTATCGCCATCGGTCAGGGATTGACGAATCCCGCTGGGTATTTCGGCGGTTTCAGCCTTCAGGTTGGCGATCGGACCGAAGGTATATCCATGGTTTACCAACTCGAGTTTCACGGCACGAGGGTGGATAACCCTGCCCCAGGGACGTTTCAGAATTACGGGGTCGTCTTTTCCGCCGACGACTGCATCAACACCGGGTACTTTTTCGATGGCGATCAGCTCGCGTTTGGGTTGTCAGCGTTGGGCACCGGGGCTTACGCGGATAACGTCCAGGTTACCGAATGGAGCACCTTAGCCCAGGCGGAAGCGGCGGAGATCAATTATGGAATCTACTGGAACGACGTCAACCAGCAATACAATCAGCCGACTCCCGAGCCTTCGACGCTGGTGTTGCTCGCGGCTGCCAGCCTTAGCACGGTGGTCTACACCTGGCGACGGCGGCGGGCCGCTTAGCTCCGATTCCAACTTGTCAAAGATCATACCCGCGTCCTCTCGTCGGCGCGGGTTTTCATTGCGCCGGCCGGCTTGTTAGCCGTTAGGCCCTGCGCGAATTCGCCATTGGCCCGCTGTTGCGTTCCTCGGGCTTCGGACGTGGTTCGATACCTCCGGCCCCTGCGTGCCTCATTTCGCCCCGTAGCCATTCGAGGCCTGGCTCTTGACCGCCTTCCGCCACCCGTGCCCTAGCTTCTCAACCCGCTGGTGGCACCTGTTACACACGGGCAGCAGTCCCTCATCGCCTGGGCAAAGCTCTCCACCGCTCGCCACGGGGTCCAGGCGGTATTCGACGCAGGGGGCCGCGATGGTAAAATGGGCAGACAAACGAGGCTGAAGCGGCTTCCGGCTCGCTGCGATTGGGAAATGTCGGCTGACACTTTTTGTCCCCCATTTATCTCTTGCCTGTCCCCACCCGTAAGACGCTTGCAAAAAAGTTTACGGTGTGGCAGGATAAGGGCGTTTGTGGCCAAGGAGCGGAGACGCCCTAGTCAAGGATTTTCCTTCGTCGAATTGGTGGTCGACATCTATTGAGGCAGCGTCGGTACTATGATTTCATCTAGGGTCTGCTCCACAGGTGCAAGGCGTCGCCTTGCGCAATCTGGTTGTGGCTCCTCATCGGCCGCCGCGAAGCGGCCGATTCTGGCGGATCCGCCTGTGTGTCTTAAGCATTTTCGGATTACTGTAATCCGCCAAACTGATACCTAGTTCTCAAAACATGGGAGGCATCCATGAAGCCTAGCGCGATCCTACACAGCGGCGTATATCTTGCGTCGGCAGCAATGTGCTTTCTCGTCGTCCAATCGGTCTTAGCGACAACCCCGCCGCCAGCCGGCTTTGTCGATGCCTCGACGTACGGCGGGGGCTACAACCCGACCGACGCGACGGCCGCGCTGCAAGATGCCATCAACACCGGCCAGAACGTGTTCGTGCCCCAGGAGTCGTCGAACTGGTTCGTCAGTGCTCCCATTACACTGGCGAACAACAATCAGGAGGTCCTCTTCCAAAACGGCGTGACGGTCACGGCCGAGCCTGGAGCGTTCACGGGCACTGGCGACTGTCTTTTCGACGTGACGGGAAGCGGCGTGAGCATGGTCGGCCCCGGTGCGACATTGCAGATGCAGCAGGCCGAGTATACGCAGTCGCCTTATACGCCCAGTGAAAGTCGGCACGCGATCAATCTAATGGGCGTGACGAATTGTACGATCAATGGCCTGAATATCCTCAACACGGGCGGGGACGGGGTGATTGTGAACGCCGGCGCCAGCACCTCGTACAGCCAAAACGTGACGATCGAGAACTGTACCATCAACAACGCCTATCGCAACGGCATCAGCGTGATCAGCGTCAACGGCCTGCTGGTCAATAACTGTACGATTGTGAACACGGCCGGCACCAACCCGAAGGACGGAATCGACTTCGAACCTGACAACAGTTCCGAGACGCTCCAAAACTGCGTCGTCCGCAATAGTATTATCAGCTCAAACGGCCGTAGCGGGATTGAAATCCTCGCCGGGAATCTGACGACCGCTAACACTTACTCGATGGGCGTCTCATCGCTGCAAAACCTGACGATTGTGGGCAACGGCAATGGAAATGTGGACGACCAAAGTGCCGGCATTGTAACCGACAAACTGCTACCCGGGCTGACGATGAAGAACTTGTTGGTCGGAAATAACATGCTCGTCGGCATTACGGGCCCTGCTCCTGACCCTTCCAATCCTAACGGCGATCCTGGTTACATCGACCCCAACGCCAATTTGGTGACCAATAGCGCATTCTGGGGCAACCTGTACGGCGATCTGTACCACGTCAAATCGGATGGCACCGACCACACCGTGCAACAACAAAACGCCATTACACCGACGTTCTACTCGACGGACATCAACAGTCCGTACTACATGTATTTGGACCCGAGTTGTGACCCGCAGATCGCAAATGGCGCCGACGACGGCAGTTATATAGGAGCAAGACCCATGGTGCCGGAACCGGCCACGGCCGGATTGTTGGTCTGCGGCATCGTGAGCTTCTTGGGTTTTCTGTCGCTCAGAAGGCTAATCGCGTAGCGGGTAGTCGCCCCGAACATGCGACCGCGGGCGCCGACGTTGGCCCACGTGGGCCGTTGGGGGGCGGTCGGCGAATATCGCCACCGTCTGTGTGCGTCAAATCGCCCCGTAGGCGTTCTGACCTTGCGTCTTGACCGCCTTTCGCCACCCGTGCCCCAGCTTCTCGACTCTCTGGTGGCACGCATAGCACACGGGCAACAGTCCCTCATCGCCTGGGTAAAGCTCTCCACCGCTCGCCACGGGCTCCAGGTGGTGCGGAACGTCGGTCAACGTCGTGCGTCCTTCCAGTTCGCACACGATGCAAAGCGGATGCAGTCGTTTGTACGTCCGTGCGAACCGGGCCCACCTGCTGTCATATCCTCGGGTTGCCGCCGATGCCCGGTTATCTTCTCGGCCGCCGCTATCGCACACGCTACAGCGGCCGTCGTGAATTAGTCCGCGGCAACCGGGCTTTCGACAAGGGCGGGTGGGTGCAATGGGCATGGTGTGATAGCTGCACTGTGGTAGCCTGGTAGGAGGCCTCCAGGTCTTTCACTTATTCTACCACGGTAGAAAGGCATCACTGCGGGGGCGCTGGCCGCCGATCTGGTAGCCTAGTAGAGCCGGTGGTTAGCGGAACGGTCACGAAGTTTGTGGGAGCTGTGCCACGACGGACGCGAATCTGTCCGGAGTTGAGACACAAGGGTACATGGAAGATTACCCCCTGATTAGCGGTTTCCGCTGAGGACACGGAGGTCTCTGGGAAGATCCGCCTTGTTCAACGCCCCCCATTGACGGCGGCCCGCTTGTGGCAGATAAATACGACTTTGCGAGGTTCTGCCTCGATCGGTAGAACGGAGACTCTAGAGGTTCTGTGGCGCGGAACAGTTTGTCGGGGGAACCTCATTTGTTCCGTTGTTGATCGCGTGGGCGGGTAAGGGGAGGGTGAGCAAATGGAGGAGACGTGAACCATGGGTCTGCGTGGTATCTCGGTAGGAGCAGACTTCCAAGATGGAATCAACTTCCACGACGATTACAAACCAGAGGTCGTCGCGGAGGCTCTTGGCAGGTTGTATCGGGAACTCAGTGACGGGGGCAACTCCTGCTATTGCTTGCAGCTTCAGGTCGCAAAGGAAGGGGAGACGCATTTTCGCCCATTCGGTGCCGTGCTATGCCCGCACGGCGTAGCGGAAGCACCGTCAAGGATACCGCTGCAGTGGCTAGTGCCTGATCTGTTTACGTGGCCTATCTTGGGAGTGGCGGAATGGGATTCTGATCCTGCTCGTGGAAAGGAACTAGGGTTGGTGATTGGAGGCGTGAAGCGTGCCCTGGAGTGGCACGTACAGATGCGTGTTCAAGAGGGAAGCACCTACCGCGGGTACTTCAAGATTGCAGGGGTAAAAGGAGCGGGGACACCGGTACCACCGGATGACCGGACGTTGCGGGCCGCGTTCTATAGCACCAAACTATACGTTGCTTCGCTGTTATCCGATCGGGCTATCGAACGAACGCTGACGTCGAAGGAGTTCCAGTGGCGGCTCCAAACGACAAGGCGAGCCATCGCTGGGATGGAATCGAGGAACCAGAGGTTAGCTTTGAAACATGTTGCGGATATGCTGACTTCGCACCTCGGGGCCGGTTGGAATCGAGCAGCATGTTACTGTCCAGTAGATGCAAACACGCTCAGGTGCCTTTGGGCGCAGGGGGGGGGACGTGAGTCATCAGTGGTCGGAGCGCGTCCAACGGCCGCTTGGGGAGCGTGTGCAGGATGTGGGGGTGTTGGTCGAGGAGGCACAAAGGCAGGAGACACCAGAGGACGATGTATACTGTCGATCGGCCGCAGGGTCCCGGCCGGTCGAGGTGCGGGACATACACAATTTGTGCAATCGCAGTGCGATTGCACAGCTCTGGCGTCGTAACGGCAACATTAAAGACTTGCCAGGTGACCTTTGGGCTTGGGAACTCTGCGACAAGCCTGTATCTCACATGACAAGCGTCGATCGATCGTCGCTAAGCCGTGGTGGGGCGATGGCGGCCGTATTCGGGGCGGATGATCCGTGGGTTGCTGCCACGACGGGTGAGCGGCCGGCTGATCCAATTTTTTGGTCGCGGAACGGACAGTATTGGGCGCTCCCGTGGTTCCTTCGGGAGGAACTGATCGGCATCTGGGTCGTGGATATGGCCTATTGGATGGTAGCAGACCAATACATGGATGGGTTTCCGTCGTTCGTCCTGTCCGATCAAATCCTACGGTTTTTGGCTCCGGCCTTTGAGGTGATGAGGCAAAACTACTGGTGTTCGGGGGCGGTAGGCAAGGGGTATTGATATGCGGTGGGCTGGAGCGCTGCCCTAACCCCGGTGGACTGGTTTCAACTATACTCGTGAATCAATGAATCGGACCGGTGGCGCGACCACGATCACCGGAAAGGGGAGAATCGGATGAGTACTTCAAGTCTCATGCTGGAAACAGCACCGGAACGCCGTGAGGATTTCCCTATCGACTCCTTCCGCCACCTCGAAGGGATATTGCAAGAGATCCGTCGGGGAGTGATGGCGAACGCGGCTGAGTTGGCGGACCGCGATACGCCCGACGGGCCGGTGTACACGGTCACCCGTGATCACGTCGTGAGAGCTCTCCGCGACCTGCTGAGTAACTGGGAGGCGTGTCGGAAGATGCTACGGCTTTGAGGATGGGACCGCAGCATCCAAGAAGCTCCGGTTTCGACGGTTGTCGGTGTCAGAATAGGGGGAAGTGCGTATGGTCGGCAACAGCTCGCTATCGACAGGTGATTGGGAGGTAATCTCCAAAGAGTTCAACGAGCGCACGTTGATGGCGGCGGATATCGCCGTACTTCAGGGGTTCTCCCTTTCCAACCTTCGTGCAAATGTGGGTGCGGGCATGAAGGCGGTCCTTCACAACGTCTCCGTAGAGGAGGCAAAAGGACTATTTCACGAGCAGAATCTAAACCGGTTCGTGGAAATGTGTGACGAGTGTCGGAAGGAATGCATGAGTCGTATTGCAGCCTTATCCTCGCCTCAGCGTGACGATGTTGATCGAGTCCACGTGTCCGTGCGACTGAGGATGGATGAGAACCTGGCGAAGCCAGTGCGGGGCGAGGCACTGGCGAAGCTCGAACGATTACACGAGGAGTTCATAGCGAAACTACTTCACTTCCTTCACATCGATTTGGGCAAGAAACCTGTCCAAGCTAATGCAGAGCAAGTGGCACACGCTTTTTCAGATAGCGTTGACCATTCATGGCTGAAACAGCATCGGGTGAGGCACTACGCACTTCTAGGGCTGCAAGCAGTGGGGTTGGTGCTGATGAGCACGCACACGCTCGCATCAGGGTCTTTCGATATTGCGATGCTTACAGCAGGCATTTTGATCGGTGTTTTCGTCCTTTTCTATCTAGGCAAGAAGCCGTAGCCGCTCGAATTGGGCAGCCCTAATTGATGGCAGGTGCCCGACCATCCCAAATAACACGTACGCTGGCCCACGGCGAGGGGGAGCAGTACAGCAGATCACGATAGTGATCACTTGCGAAGGCCGATCACATGGACGCATTCCCGCGGATCGGTGAGCAATTCTCGTAGCGCTCGATCGACGTGCATGCGTGTCACTTGATAGAAGGGCGTTCCCGGGTTGTCGTGATCGGCGAACTCTGTGGCTCGCACCATGACGCGGCGTCGGATTCCTTGTAAGATCTCTTCGAGGTGGCGGAAAGAGTCGATAGGGAAATCCTCACGGCGTTCCGGTGGTGGAACAAGCTCTTGTGCCACGGTACTCATCGTACAGCACTCCCTCCTGTCGAGACAACGCCTTACTTTGCATCGGATGGGCGGGGGGCGTGAGTCCATCAAATCTCATCGTCCCCCCCATCTATTACGTTCGGACAAAGCGTAGGGTTCCGCCCAATACTGTCGTATCCCTCGTCAGCGTTAGGTGATTTCGCCAAGGAACCGGGGGGTGATTCCATAGTGTTCGAGCAAGACGAACGAAAGGATGCCAGAGGGTGCCGTTACAGGCCGCCAGCGCGAAGCGGCAGCTCGACACTGCGGCTAAGTTCCGTACAGGACCAGCCCATGGGACCGATCAGGCCGTGCATGAATGACAGTACTCGCTCGGCAAGCGGCGGCCAAGCTGCATCGTACTTGAGGTAGTAGGCGCCAAATCTGTTCACGCGCCACACGAACGAAAGGCCTGGTGTTCAAACGGGCTTCCGTTAACCGCGGTTTCTCAGCGAGACCGGTGAGCCGCGGGCCCGTCCTCGGCAAACCGGCTCACCTCATTGCTGGGTGCTCCGAAATGGCTCATCAAAAAAAATATTTTTCCGCGCGGCCAGACGCTGGCTCGTTGAACCGGTCTGAGCTTCCTGCGCCGACCAGAGAGCTTTATAGGAGACATATTGAGGTCAATTGGGGATATCGAATTCAATAAGACCTATTAGGCTCAATAAAGCACATCATATTCCCTCACGTCCAGTTGGGTCTAACCTCTCGATGGTTCACACGGACGTGGTCACATGTCATTCGAGGGCGCTTGCAATCGCGAAAAAAAAGAATATGCTCACGGAAAGCAGGGTGCATGTGGCACCACGATGAACTGCTCTTTTCTGTGCTTAGTGGTGTACTGGGGGTTCTTGGCTTTTCTGCTTATCGTGCCGGCATGGGGGAGATTGATCAAGCGGCCCATCGGCCGCAGTCGAAACTCCGGCTGGGGAGGACGTGCTTTTCGATACGGAGGCCGGTCATCATGAACGGGACCATGGAATCACGGCATCTGTGCGGCTCTTGCCCAAATCCGCTGCAATCGTGGAGCGACGAGAAGCTTTTGTTGAGCTACCGCGCGGAACGGGACGGCAAGCTCTTTGAAGAGCTGGTCCACCGGTACGAAAAGGAACTGTTCGGCTATCTGCGCCATTATCTGGGCAACGCCGAAATGGCCGAGGACGTGTTTCAACAGACCTTTCTCCAGGTCCATTTGAAGTGCGAGCAGTTTGATCCGGATCGGAAGGTACGTCCCTGGCTGTACACGATCGCCACCAATCAGGCGATCGACTACCGACGGCGTAACCGGCGGCATCGCATCAGCAGTCTCAGTCCTACTGCTTACTCTAGCGCTGTGGAGGAAACCCATGCGCTGGCTGACTTGCTCGGCAGTCCGGAAATGGGTCCCGCCGGTAGCGCGGAATCGGCCGAACAGTGCCGCGCACTTCGCCAGGCAGTTGGCGCTCTGGCGGAGACATCGCGACAAGTCGTGGCCTTGGTGTATTTTCAAGGATTGAAGTACGGCGAGGCTGCCCAGGTCTTGTCCATTCCCGTGGGAACCGTCAAGAGCCGATTGCACGCAGCGATGCTCAAACTCACTCACACGCTTTTCCCCGCCCAACCCAGCGGTCCGGCAGCAGGGCTTCCAGGGCGACAGTATTCGCTGCGCCTTCAAGGAGCACCGCATCGAAGCGGAAGCCCGACAATGCGGCTCGATTCCGTGCACGACCAGTCCCTGGGACCAATCAGGCCGTGCATGAACGGCAGCACTCGCTCGGCAGGCGGCGGCCAAGCATTGTCGTACCGCAGGTAGTCCGCAGCCTTCAGCCCGCTGAACAATCCGTCTTGCGCCTGACGGATGATCGACTTCTCAGCTTTGGGAAGTCCCCGCCGCTCGTTCAGGCCGTAGCCCACGTATCGCCCGGCATGGACGTTTTCAATGGGGCCGTTACGCCAGGCGATGTGAGAAATCGTGTTGCGGTCCACCCGGCCATCAGCATCCGAAAAAACAGAAATGAAGACCAGATGTCTCACCATCTCGGACATCATAACCGTCTTGCCACGCGATCACCAAAACGACCTTGCAGTCACGCGTGTCCGGAAGAGACGCCACATGACGCAAGTTCCTGCCGCGTGACCCGAGCGGAAAGACTCGTAAGCAGCTCCGTAGTGAAACGGATGAAAGCCATAGGCACCGCTGTCGATCAACGAGGGATTATCATGTTTCCAGGTCTCAGGCCAGACAGCCCCATTTCAGCAATTATTTTCGCTAAACGACAGCACGACACCGGCCCATTTGGCACGGGTATTGCTCCTCCAGTAAGTGCGTAGAAAGGCTGCCAAGGTGGCAGCCTTAGGGTCCACGCCCGATTGGGGTGGACAGTCGCCGTGTCCCATGTGGAGCGGCTTAATCGACCCAAAGGGTCAAGAGGAGGTTTGTATGTTCGGAACTCTGCGATTGCGCCCTGTCTCGCGGGACGAATTGTTCGGTCCCCTCTCGCGGCAACTCGACCGCATGCTCAACGACGTGTTCGGCCAGGACTTCACGGATGGTCTGAAGGGCAAGGCCAACTTCCCGCCCCTGGATGCCTACACCACGAAAGACGGCAATTTGGTAGTGAAGGCCACGGTCGCGGGCTACCAGCCCGACAAGATCAACGTCCAGATCCTGCCGGAAGGCGTTCTCGAACTCTCCGGGTCCAGCAAGACCGACAGCGAGAAGAGCGAGAACCAGTATCACATCCGCGAACTGTCCTACGGTTCGTTCAAGCGGCAGCTCCGGTTGCCGGAGAACATCGAGGGTGAGCCTGTGGCGGAGTTGAAGGATGGCATCCTGACGCTCACCTTCAAACTGCAACTCCCCGAAGAGAAACAGCCCGAAGTGAAGAAGATCCCGATTCAGACGAGCTAACACAAGGCTCGAAGGCTCTGAGAAGCGGATGACAAGAACCCACTCGGCCACCAGGCTGGGTGGGTTTTCTTTTCGGCCTTACAAGAGTTGCGCCAATCGAAGGGATCAGCCTCACAGTTGACATGTCACGGCCTATCTCTGTTTTCGTTATGCCGCCGGATCCGTTCCCGCCGTTCTCGGGCCTCTGCCTTAATGTTGTTGGGTAATCCTGGCATCTCCAGCACGGCCGCAAGATCCTCAGCCGATTTTTCTTCTTCATGTATCGCGGAATACGCAAGCGCCCGATTGTAAAGGGCCATCGCTTTCACGTCGGTCGGGATATTGGGTTCCCGAATCGCGGCTGAGTAATCGGCGATAGCGCCGCCGTAGTTGTGTTTGTTGGCCTTTGCCATTCCGCTTCGATATAGCGAAACGGCCTTGCCGCGATGCGAAAAACAGCTCTTCACCCAGTCGATGAAGCTCATAATGCTACTCCCCCATGACCGTCACCACCACGGTGCGTTGTCGCGGGCGGACGTCGCACTCCAGGTGGATAATCTGCTGCCATGTGCCCAACACCGGCTTGCCATCGGCCACGGGCACTGAGAGCGACGGGCCCAGTAGCGTGGCTTGCAAGTGGGAATGGCCGTTGCCGTCGTGCCAGGCCAGTTCGTGCCCGTAGTCGCGGCTCGGCGGGATCAGGCGATCGAGCATTTTGGGCAGATCGCCCTGGAGTCCCGGCTCGAACTCGATCGCGCCGACCGCCGCTGTACTGCCCACGCAAAACACCTGGACGATGCCTGCTTTGACACGCGAACGCCCGACGATGGCCACAACCTGATTGGTAAGATCGGCCATGTGCCGGTGGCCTGTCGTCTCGAAGGCGAGTTGTTCCTGGTGGACCATGATGAGTGGCTTTCACGCGCCCATTTTACTCCGGCCACGGCACTGTGTCACCCAAGACCATCCCGTGCTCAGCAGGCCGGATGTCGCGATCACCTGTCACGCACTGCAATTCGTGACGCAACTGCTCTTGCGACAGGGGGCTGCTGACCGGATCACCCGTGTGTTCGCGGTCCTCGTAGCCCGAATAGTGAATCATGTAGGCCCGCTTCGGACGCCACTTGTCGATCAGCCGCAGATTGCCCAGCACCGACTGATGCCACGCCCCTTCGGCCGGGTGCCAGGTGTTGGCATCCAGGAACATCACGTCGGCGTCGAACAGCAGCGGGTTGTCTTCCTCGGGTACACGAAGGAAGTCGCCCGTGATGACGATCTTCCGGTTGCCATGCTGGAGGACGAACCCCACGGCGCCGGGAGCCTTCGGGCCATGGTCTACGGCAAAGGGCGTGACGACGAAATTCCCCAACACGACGGCGATGCCCGGCTGAAGTGGGCGGAAGTCGCTCCGCTCGGCCAGGTAGCGATGAACGCGGTTGGGACCGTTTTCCCAGCATTCTGGGCTGGCGTAGATTGGTAGCGGACAGGGCTGGTCTGAGCGACCGCTTCGCAGCAGGCACATCGAAAGCCAGTCAAGCTGCGCGAAGTGATCGAAGTGGGAATGAGTAAGCAGAACCTCATGGATGCCGGTGGTGGTTTTTCCACTCCACCAATCCGCCTCCCAGCCCCCCTCGCGGGTCGCGGCGTTCACCAAGCCAAGCTGAATCAGTCGCAGTTTGACGGCGGGCGGTGGTACCCTCGGTGTGCCGAGCACCACCAACAGGTCGCATTCCTCGATCCAATGGTTACTGCCACGACCCTCGCCGGAGCGGAAATATTCAGTCCTAACGATTCGGCCCCGGAGCGATTCGTCTAGTCGGTGCTCCGGGTTTTTGGCCGTGCCGCGGATGATCGGCAGGTGTTCTGGGTGAGTGATAACGCCGATCCGCTTTGCCTCGGGGAATGCGGCCAGAATGCCGCGAAGCACCTTGAGCACCGTCGATGGGGCCGTACTTTTCTTGATGTCGGTCGTGACTTGAACGGCTTGGTGCAGTTGCTCTAGTTGGCCTACGGGCGTTCTGTCGGCCACCGGACGGCCTAAGACGGTCTGTAGCTCATCGGCGTTTGCTGTTGCGTCGCAGAACCAACACGCGGCATGGTCCGGGATCTTGGTTGCCCAAACAGCAATCACCGACCGCCTGACGGCGATCTCTCGTCCTTTGGTCAAGATCGGATCGACCCGGAGGACTAGCTCTGCGTCGCCGCTGGCCGCGGCCTTGGTGATGCGAACGGCGTCTGCCGGCGGCCATGTTTTCGTGGCCCGCATGGCGGC